>R18__coassemble_1200_pt1 | contig 68321 bp, 58 predicted proteins | sample R18__metabat2_low_PE_004 | metagenome-assembled genome bin R18
ATCAAAACAAGCTCTACTGCAGCGGTGAGCAGCATTTTATCGCCGTTATGGAATTTAAGGACGTAAATTAAAAAAACGAGCGCAGCCGCAGCTGCGCTCGTTTTGATTTTGTTGAGCAGGGGAATCAGTCCATAAACTGGCCGTTATAGGTGACCAGGGAGGCGCTCTGGATTCCCTCCAGCGCAGTCAGCGCCGTCACGAAAGCGGTGTTGTTGTCTTTCTTAAGCCGGACCTCTACCGACAGCTCAATGCCGGAGGCGGAGACCGTTTTGGCCTTGACCGTCTGTCTATCCACCGAGCTCTTCAGCAGTTCAACCGCTGCCTGCTCCGCCGTCTCGTTCTCGCAATCGAGGACCAGCAGATAGGGGTGAACCAGAAGATTTTTGTTCGACAAGAAGTAGAGGATAACGCCAATCAGAACGCTGCCAACGGCCGCCAGCAGGAACATTCCGGCGCCGGTAACAATGCCGGCCGCAATCGCCCAGAAGAGGAAGACAATCTCCATCGGTTCCTTGATGGCGGTACGGAAGCGGACGATGGACAGCGCGCCGACCATGCCGAGAGAGAGAACGACGTTCGACGTCACCGCCAGAATCACCAGCGTTGTAACCATAGACAGCCCGACCAGCGTAAGACCAAAGCCGGTCGAATACATCACGCCCTTAAAGGAGAGCTTGTAAACCCAGAAGATAAACGCGCCGACCACGCAGGAAAAAACCATCGCAAGCAGAATATCCGTAACAGAAATATCCACCACATTCTCAATAAAGCTGGACTTGAACACATCACTGAAACTCATGATCAATAAACCTCCATCTGCCTGATCAGGCGTCAAACTGCCGACAGGCAGCGTATTTAGAAAAAGCACTCACGCGAAGTGTGTTTTCCTGCAGAATATCCTGGATAACACCGGGAAGGAATCGGTCGTATTTGACCTCCATCAGCACAAGACCCGGAGCGGCCGGAACCAGCGGAACGCTTTCGTTGAGCAAATCCGTGAAAAATACGCCGCTTCGAATATCGTAGTCAAACGTAACACGAACATTGCCGGCCCGGTATATGAACGGTTCCCGGCGATAGGAAACAATGGTTTTCGGAGCCAGGCGTTCATTCTTCATGTGAAGACCGAGCTCCGCGAGTAGTTGACGCTCGTCCCGAAGCGTCCAGGCAATGTCTCCCCGGACAATCCGATCAAGCTCCTCTTCGGTAATCGGACAGGCAAACTTGGTTCCGAGACCGCCGCTTTTGAATTTTTTCTCTAAATGAAGGGTCTGTTTGTTGTAGTTGTAGCACCGGATGCGGAATTTTTCCCGATGAGACAGGCCGCTTTTGTTGGCAAGCAGAGCAGAATCGGCGGCATCGTCAAAATACAGACTGACAATGGTGTAGGTTCCGTCCGCGCCGACATGCGGGTCTCTTTGCATGAGGATTTTGCAGCGCTGTCGAATCGCTCCGAATTCGCCGGGGCGAAGCGGGTATTTGTACTCGTGACGCATATTCAGTTGGTTTTCATATTCAAACATGACGACAATATACCACCGCAAAATCCGTTATGGGTGAAAAGTATATAAACTTCTCATTAAAAGAAACTAAATAAGGGCGAAAATATCTTAAAGAAGAATATCTTCCGCGTTGTAGAGAATGCTGAGTCCTTCCTGATAGGTGATATAGCCGTAATAGGTAAAGCTGTAATCATAGATAGAACTGTTGTTCGGTCCGAAGATGTATTCGGTGTACCCGGGCATAATCCCTTTGCCGGAGAGATAATACACGGCGTCCGCGCAGCTGCTGGAAATCAGAAGATGGTCCGTGAACTGTTTGGAATAATCCGCCGTAAAGTCCTCCCCGGGAAGCGCCAGCATGCAGGCCGCATAGAACAGCCGGGCAGCGGTCTCGCGGTCCATGTCACCCGTGGGGTCAAAGGTGCGGGAGCCGGTCTCGTCCGTATAGCCGGAGATCAGACCGAGAGAATAGGCCTTGAGAACATAGGTATCCGTGGTATCCGTAAAGGTGGTGGAGGAAGCGGGCTCCACCGCCACACCGGCAGCGTCCTCGTAGAAGACAACGCACAGACGCATGAAATCGGCTCTGGTCATCTTCTGCGTGAGGTCCGAGCCGTAATAGGAATCGGGAACAAGACCCATCTTTTCGGCCTTTTTCAGCACGTCCATATATTCCTCGTCACAGATGGTGTCCTCGTTGGAGGATTTGGAGGAGGACGCGGTATCCTCCACGACAACCTCGCCGTCCTCGGCGCCCTCGCTCTCGATGGCATCCGTCACGTCGACCGTATCTTCCTTACCGGCATCGGCGGATTCCGCCCCATGGCGAGCCGTCCGTTCGCCGCCGCCGGCAATATCCAGAATGATAAAAAGCAGAATCAGAACAGCAAGCGCCGCGCAAACAAACATGCGGATTTTTTTCATCATGACCAAAGGCCTCCCTTATGACTGACAAAATCAAAGCAAGGAAATATTTTGAGTGTACAGATTTCCGCACACATGGTATAATATATCATATCAACCGACCACTTGTAAAGAATTCGGCAAAAGAATTACACATTTCTCCCCCGAACAAGCAAAGAGGATATCATCATGCTCAAACGAACTCTCTCCGTGCTGCTTGGCGCGCTTTGCATTGTACTGCTCGCGGTTTTCTATTCCGTTATCCGCCCCGCCGAGACCGCGGAGGATGCCCCGATGGAAACAGAAAGCCCCACCTACGAAAACCAATACAATCCGGAGGGCGCGACAACGCTTGCCTTTTCGGAGGATGGGATTTCGGTGACAGGACCGGGCGTCTCGATTGAGAACAGGCGTGCCACCATTGTCTATCCCGGAACCTATCGTCTGGTCGGCAGCGCCTCCGATGCCGGGCTTATCGTCAATTGCGAATACGATGGCGTGGTTTATCTGATTCTGGACAATGTCGACATCACGTGCCCGGACGGCCCGGCCGTCTATGTCCGTCAGGCGGACAAAACCGTTCTGGTCCTCCCGGATAACACGCAAAGCGTTTTACAGGACGGAGAGTCCTATCAGACTTTTTCGGTTCCCGAAGGGAAAAGCCAGCCGGAAGGCGCGATTTACAGCTGCGATGATTTGTCCCTTTGCGGAAGCGGCTGTCTGACCGTGCTGGGGCAGTACGCCCATGGTATATGCTGTCGAGACGGTTTGGAGCTGGAGGATTGTTCCGTAACAGTCGATGCCGTCTGTGACGGCATTCATGTCAAGGAAGCCGCAGTTTTGCAATCCGTCAATGTAACCATCACGGCGGGAGAAGACGGCATCCAGTCCTATGGCACCGACACAATGGAGGGCTGCATTCAAATTCAAGAGAGTCTTGTTTCCATCCTGGCCGACGGGGATGCCATCGCCGCAGCCAACGATTTGCAACTCTCCAACACCGAGCTGACCGCGTCCACAGCCGGCGGCTTCGAAAATTACAAAGCTATTGCGCTCTATGATTACAGCGCTAAAGGGCTGAAGGCCGACAGCATCACCCTCGACGACAGCACCGTATTGCTCGACACCGCCGACGACTCCATCCATGCGGGAAATCTGGTTTCAATTATGAATACCGCCGTACAAGTATCCTCCGGCGACGAAGGAATTCAATGCGACGGCGCCGTCATCCTCGACGGCGGCGAGCTGTGGATTACCGAGTCTTATGAGGGAATACGGGCAGCGGACCTGCAGCTTGCCAATATTCGTCTTATGATTGCATCCGAGGATGACGCCATCACGCAGACCGCGGAGCAGGGGAGATGTGTTTTTGATATCGGCTGCGAGGTCTCCATCACGTCCGGCGGCTGCTGTTGTCGGACCGCCGGCACTTTGTGTCTGTATGGCGGCACTGTATACGCCTCATCCAACTCCGAGCACCATGCCATGCTGGATATCGCATCCGCCGAGTATCGGGACGGCGCTGCGATTTTTACCGGTATGGGAGATTGGACTGAGCCGAATCCGGTTCCGACCGTTTCGTCCTTCTATTACGCCGGCGCGGACAGCTTTGCGGCAAATGCGGAAATCTCGCTGTATGACGCCGCCGGACCGGTGATAGAGTATAAAGCTCCACAGCCCTTTCGGCAGCTGGTCATTCTCGCCGGGGAAGGGCAGAACAACAACTATACTCTGCAAATAAACGGCGAATCCATAGCCTCGAACGATGGAGGCTATGGATCCGACGAACCCGCTTCCGCCGAGGCGTCCGAAGAGCCCACCGACGAATCGATGTAATATCAGAAATTATTCCTCCGGATTTACATCCCGGCCCATACGGTGCATGTACTCGTCGTACGTGCACCGCATGTCAATGCATCCGTCCGGCGTCAGCTCGATGATTCGGTTGGCCACGGTCTGGGTCAGCTGATGGTCGTGGCTGTAGAAAAGAATATTATGGGGATAGGCACTCATACCGTTATTGAGCGCCGCAATGCTTTCCAAATCCAGATGGTTGGTCGGCTGGTCCAACATATAAATATTCGCTCCGGAAAGCATGAGCTTTGACAGCATGCAACGGACCTTTTCGCCGCCGGAAAGAACACTGACGTTTTTGTAAACCTCGTCCCCGGAGAAGAGCATGCGTCCCAGGAAGGTCCGCAGATAGCTTTCTCTTTTATCCTCCGAAAACTGCCGCATCCATTCCATCAAATCATACTCAAAGGAATCGAAATACGAGCTGTGGTCCTTCGGAAAATAGGCCTGCGTGGTGGAGGCGCCCCATTTGATGGTGCCCTTGTCCGGCTCCAATACGCCCGCGAGCAAATCAAACAGACAGGTAATCGCCCGCTCATCGGCGCTGATAAAGGCGATTTTGTCTTCCTTTTCGACAATGAAACTGAGATTGTGAATCAGCTCCTCGCCGTCGATGGTTTTGGACAGATCGGTTACGAACAGACGATCCTTCCCCGGCTCCCGGTCCGCTTTGAAGCCGACCCAGGGATACCGCCGCGAGGAGGCCGGCATTTCCTCCACCGTAATTTTGTCCAGCAGCTTGCGGCGGCTTGTCGCCTGGCGGGATTTGGAGGCGTTCGCCGCAAAGCGGGAAATAAAGGTCTGCAGCTCCTGGATTTTCTGCTCTGCCTTTTTGTTCTGGTCCTTAATCAGCCGCTGCATCAGCTGGCTGGACTCATACCAGAAGTCATAGTTGCCGATATACATCTTGATTCGGCCGTAATCGATGTCCACAATGTGCGTGCAGATATTATTGAGAAAATAGCGGTCATGGCTCACAACCAGAACCGTGCCCTCATAGTCCATCAAAAAGTTTTCCAGCCACACCGTGGATGCCAGATCGAGGTTGTTCGTCGGCTCGTCCAGGAGAATGATATCCGGATGACCGAACAGAGCATTGGCCAAAAGGATTTTCACCTTGATTCGTCCTTCGATATCCGCCATGGACTTCTCGTGCAGGGCTGTGGGAACGCCAAGCCCCTGCAGCAGACGGGCAGCGTCGGACTGCGCATCCCAGCCTCCCAGACGGGCGTATTCCTCCTCCAGCTCGGCGGCGCGCAGACCATCCTCGTCTGAAAAATCCTCCTTGGCGTACAGGGCGTCTTTTTCCTTTTCGCAGGCAATCAGACGATCGTTGCCGAGAATAACGGTCTCGAGAACCGTGTAATCGTCATAAAGATTCTGGTTTTGCTTGAGAACAGACATGCGGCAGCCGGGATCAATGGATACCGTACCCGAGGTCTGTTCCACCTCGCCGGATAAAATTTTTAAAAAGGTGGATTTCCCGGAGCCGTTGGCGCCGATAATGCCGTAGCAGTTCCCGGAATCAAAACGCAGGTCGGCTTTTTCAAACAGCACCTGACTGCCGTAGCGCAGACTCAGGCCCGAACAGGTAATCATGGTCATAAGCTCATCTCCATTGAACAATTGTGTTTTATTCCTCAATTATATGGTGTATGAGGCAGCAAATCAATAAAAATCGACCCGGGAAACCAAACGGAATCCCGGGTCAGATTGTCTGGCGGAGAAGAAGGGATTTGAACCCTTGCACGCTTTTAAACGCCTACTCCCTTAGCAGGGGAGCCCCTTCGGCCACTTGGGTACTTCTCCATAAACTTGGCGGAGAGAGAGGGATTCGAACCCCCGGCCCCTTGCGGAGTCACCGGTTTTCAAGACCGGCTCCATAAACCACTCGGACATCTCTCCGCAAACCGCTTGAGTATACTACCACAATCCCTTTTTCTTGTCAATCGAAAAATTTATGGTTCTGCATATCTTCCTTTTCGACAAAGAGAGGGATAGATAACCAATTTTCCTATTGTTCAATCCGACAGAATAAGATATAATATATGGATTGAATAGTTCTTAACCGCAGGAAAAAGCTTATGACCGATGTGATTTCTGTGCACGGCGCACGCGAAAACAATTTAAAAAACATAAACGTGGAAATCCCGCGCAATCGTCTTGTCGTTTTTACCGGTGTCTCCGGCAGCGGGAAGTCCAGCCTTGCCTTTGACACGATCTTTGCCGAGGGGCAGCGCCGCTACATTGAGAGTCTTTCCTCCTATGCCCGGCAGTTTTTGGGACAGATGGACAAACCGGACGTCGACTCCATCGAGGGACTTTCTCCGGCCATCTCCATTGACCAGAAAACGACCTCCTCCAATCCCCGTTCCACCGTCGGCACGGTCACGGAAATCTACGATTATCTGCGTCTTCTGTGGACGCACATCGGCGTTCCGCATTGTCCCGTCTGCGGCCGAAGCATCCAGTCCCAGACCACAGACCAGATTGCCGCCCAATTGATGGCGCTTCCGGAACAGACCAAAATCCAGATTCTTGCCCCCGTTGTCCGTTCCCAAAAGGGACAGCACACCAAAATCCTGTCGGAAATGCGGCAGCTCGGTTATGTCCGGGCGCGGATTGACGGCGAGATATTCGATTTGGACGACAATATCCAACTGGACAAAAATCTCCGTCATGACATTGCCGTTATTGTGGACCGGCTGGTCATCCGTCCCAATATCGACCGGCGTCTGACCGATTCGCTGGAATCCGCCATAAAACTGACGGACGGTCTGGTCAAAATTGATTTTCCTGGGGAGGAACGGGAGTCGACCTTTTCCTCCAAGCGCTCCTGTCCGGACTGCGGATTTTCTCTGGAAGAGATTTCACCCCGTTCGTTTTCCTTCAACAGTCCCTACGGCTCCTGCCCAACCTGCACGGGTCTCGGCACGCTGCTGCAGGTTGACCCGGTTCTGATTATGCCGGACCCAACCAAATCCATTTTGGACGGCGGCATCACTGCCTCCGGCTGGGCCAACGCCAGAGGCGATTCCATCTGCCGTATGTATTACGACGCTCTGGCCAAAAAATATCACTTTTCTCTGACCACACCGGTCGGAGAACTGCCGGAGAAAATCCGTCAGATTCTCCTGTACGGAAGCGGAGACGAGGTTCTCAATCTTCGCTATGAGCACGGCAGCGGCCAGGGGACTTTGCAGCACACCTTCGAGGGAATCTGCACCTCGCTTCAGCGCCGGTACCAGCAGACTCAGTCCGCCGCCATGCGCGAGGAGCTCGAAAACTGCATGTCCGAATGCCTTTGCCCGGACTGCCGCGGCAAACGGTTAAAAAAAGAAATTCTGGCCATCACGGTCGAGGGACTCTCCATTGCGGATTTTTGCGAAAAATCCATTGAGGACGAGCTGTCCTTCATGGACCAATTGTCTTTATCCGGCAGCCGGGCCGTCATTGCCGAGCCGATTGTTCGGGAAATCCGGCAGCGTCTTTCCTTCCTGAGCAGCGTGGGACTGGGATATCTTTCCCTTTCGCGCAGCGCGGGAACCCTGTCGGGAGGAGAAAGTCAGCGAATCCGGCTGGCAAGCCAGATTGGTTCTGCGCTGGTCGGCGTGCTGTATGTTCTCGACGAACCCAGTATCGGTCTGCATCAACGAGACAACGAAAAACTGATTGAAACGCTGTTCCGGCTGCGCAATCTCGGTAACTCCGTCATCGTGGTCGAACACGACGAGAACACCATTCGCTCCGCCGATATGGTCGTGGATATCGGCCCCGGAGCCGGAGAAAAGGGTGGTCGTTTGATTTTCGCCGGTTCACCGCGCGAGCTGGAGGCCTGTCCCGACTCTCTGACCGGTCAATATCTCAGCGGCAGGAAAGAAATTCCCGTACCCTTCCGCCGGAACAAGGGCAGCGGTCACCGTCTGACAATCCGCGGCGCCGCGGAAAACAACCTAAAAAATATCACCGTCTCCATTCCTCTTGGCACCATGACCTGCGTTACGGGTGTTTCCGGCAGCGGAAAATCCTCGTTAATCAACGGCGTCCTCCACAAGGTTCTGGCCTCGCGCTTGAATCACGCCAAAACCCACCCCGGCAGATTCGATTCCATCGAAGGGCTGGAATACCTTGACAAGGTCATTGCCATCGATCAGAGTCCCATCGGTCGTTCCCCCCGGTCTAACCCGGCAACGTATACCGGTCTTTTCAACGACATCCGCGAGCTGTTCGCCTCTACGGCGGACGCCAAGCTGCGGGGTTTTCATTCCGGCCGATTCTCTTTTAATGTAAAAGGCGGGCGATGCGAGGCCTGTTCCGGCGACGGTCTCGTGCGAATTTCCATGCATTTTTTACCGGATGTCTATGTTCCATGCGAAGCCTGCGCCGGGAAACGCTACAACCGGGAAACACTGGAGGTTCAGTATAAAGGCAAAAACATCGCAGACGTTCTGGAAATGACGGTGGACGAGGCCTGTGAATTTTTCGCTACCCGCACCAACATGATGGCGAAGCTCTGCGCGCTGCGTGATGTCGGACTGGGATATATGCGGCTCGGACAGGCATCAACCACCCTATCCGGCGGCGAAGCGCAGCGGGTCAAGCTGGCGGCGGAGCTGTCCCGAAAAAGCACCGGTCGAACCTTTTATATTCTCGACGAGCCAACGACCGGCCTGCATCCGGCCGATGTGTCTCAATTGATTCAAATGCTTTCGCGGCTGCGAGACGCCGGCAACACCGTTGTTGTGATTGAACACGATATGAACGTCATCAAATCCGCCGATTATCTCATTGATTTGGGACCGGAGGGCGGTGACGCCGGCGGTACCATTGTGTTCACCGGCACGCCGGAGGAGTGCGCGCTGTGCCCGGACAGTTATACCGGACAATATCTAATGGATTATCTGAACAGGGAAGAGGTGTAGATCGTTTGCATCCGGAAATGGTTTTAACGGAGGCCGGTTTCGGCGATTGGCTGACCACACTGCTGGTCTCCATGCTGCCGGTTATCGAGCTGCGCGGCGCCATTCCCATTGGCTGCGCGCTGGGCTTGCCCGTCTGGAAGGCGGCCGCTGTCAGCATAATCGGAAACATGATTCCCGTTCCGTTTATCACCACCTTTATTCGATATGTCTTCGACTGGCTTCGCAGACTCTCTCCCGGGCTGGACGCCTGGGTAGAGCGCATCACGCAAAAAGCCTGGTCCAAGAGCGGGAACATCCAAAAATACGAGTTCTGGGGACTGGTGCTTTTTGTGGCCGTGCCGCTCCCCGGTACAGGCGCCTGGACCGGCGCACTCATTGCCTCTCTTTTGAATTTCAGCATGAAAAAGACCATCGGCGGGATTTTGTGCGGCGTGCTCATTGCCGCTGTTCTTATCTCGCTTGCCACAGCAGGAGTGATAAGCTTTATATTATGAAAAACATCGAGGCTCCGCTGCTCGAGCTGTCCGGCAGCGTATCAACCATCCTTTTTGCAAACGAGGAAAACGGTTATTCTGTTTTTAAACTGGACGTGGATTCCGGCAAGCAGGAAACGGTTACCGGTCACTTTCCTCTGCTTGCCCCCGGGGAAAGTCTGGTTCTGCACGGCAGACGAACTCGTCACCCGGTATATGGAGATCAGTTCAACTGCGAATATTGCGAGCGATTTCTTCCGACGGATTCCGAGTCCATTTATTCCTATCTCGCCGGCGGCGCCGTAAAGGGAATCGGACCGGCAACCGCCGCTTTGATGGTTGCCACTTTTGGCAAGGACACTCTGCAGGTCCTTCGTGCTCAACCGGAAAAGCTCGCCGCGCTGAAGGGTATCGGTCCCAAAAAAGCCACTGAATTCAGCCAACGCTTTAAGCAGCAGGCCGCCCTGCGAAGTCTGATGGATTATCTGGTTGGGGCTGAGCTTTCTCCCATTTATGCCATTCGTCTGTATCGCGTATACGGCGACGATGCGGAAGAGCGTATGAAGGAAAATCCCTATATTCTGGCCCGGGACAATATCGGCGCCGGATTTCTTGCGGCGGATAAGCTGGCCGCTTCCATCGGCATTGATTCCGATGCGCCCGAACGGATTGAGGCCGCCATCGTGTTCGAGCTGAAGCACAATGCTGACAACGGGCATTGCTTCATCCCCGGGGATAAACTGATTGGAGCTACGGCGGAGATGATTTCCGTCGAGGAGGCGCTGGTCGAGGACTGTCTTGCCACGCTTGTCGATGCGGGCGATATTGTGATGGACACGGTTTCCGGTCTGCAGGCCTGTTATCTGGCGCGATTATACGAGGACGAGGTTTATATTGCCGACAGACTGAAGAGCATGACAAAGGACGCTCCTTCCGACACCGTCTCCCTCGAACGCGTCATTGAGCGTCTGGAGGCCGAACAGAAAATTCTTCTATCCGACACCCAGAAAGAGGCCCTGAAGGCCGCCAGCAGCAGCCGCGTTTCCATCATCACCGGCGGTCCCGGAACCGGAAAAACAACCTCTCTTCTTGCGGTACTGGCGCTGTATGACGCCATGAAACTTGACGTATGTCTGGCAGCGCCGACCGGACGCGCCGCCAAGCGCATGACGGAGCTGACCGGCCGCGAAGCGGGGACCGTCCACAAGCTGCTGGAGGCCGCCTTTTCCGCCGACACCGCCGAGGTACTGTTTCGCAAGGACGAGGATGACCCACTGGCCTGTCAGGCCTTGATTCTGGACGAATGCTCCATGATTGACGTTTCGCTGATGCATGCCGTCTTGCGCGCGCTGCCGGACGGGTGCCGTTTGGTGTTGGTCGGGGACGCCGACCAGCTTCCGTCGGTCGGACCCGGCAACCTGTTTCGCGACTTGATTCGTTCGCAGCGGATTCCGGTTGTTCGTCTGACCGAGGTATTCCGCCAGGCGGAAACCAGTCGGATTATCTCCAACGCTCACAAGATCAACCGCGGAATCTGCCCCGATTTCAAAGAAACCGGCAACGGCTTTTATTTCATGACCCGCCGGGACGCAGCGGAGGCGGCCGCCACCATAGTCGAGCTGTGCTCCACGCGACTTCCCGTCAACATGAACATTCCCTCAGATGAAATCCAGGTTCTGACGCCCACGCGCAAGGGCGACTGCGGCACAGCCAATCTGAACAAACTGCTGCAAAAAGCGCTCAACCCGCCGGCCGAGAACAAACATGAGGTTCACCTGGCAGAGCGAATCCTTCGCGAGGGGGATCGGGTCATGCAGATACGCAACGACTATGATATAATGTGGAGAACCTCCGATCAGCAAAAGGGGACCGGCATATTCAACGGTGACACCGGATATATTCTTTCCGTTGATTCCTCCTCGGAGGTCGTCACAGTGGACTTTGACGGAAAAATCGCCGCCTATGCCTTTGATATGCTGGGCGAACTGGAACATGCCTGGGCCATCACCGTGCACAAAGCGCAGGGCAGCGAATACCGCGCCGTGGTTTTGTCCGTTTCACGCCCGGCGCAGCCGCTGATGTACCGCAGTCTGTTATATACAGCGGTCACCAGAGCCGCGGAGCTGTTGGTGGTTGTCGGGGAGAGGGATACGGTTCGTCTCATGACGGAAAATAACCGTCGCGCCCGTCGTTACTCCGCTCTTCGCTCCCGCCTGTGCGACGAAGCATGAACACAGGCTTTCTCATCAATCTCCTCTATCCGCCAAAGTGCGTCATCTGCGGCCGGATTCAATACGGCGGAGAGGAGTGCATCTGTGAAACCTGCCTTTCGCAGCTGCCAAGAACCAATCCGCACTACAAACGGACCGGTCCGTTTTATTCGTTCTGCCTGGTACCGCTGTGGTATAAGGGCGATTTTCGTCAGTCCTTCCTCCGGTATAAATTCGGCGGAAAGCGCGTCTATGCGCCTGTTTATTCCGCGATATTATGCGAAAGACTTGACGCGGCCGATATAATGGAGACGATTGACTATATCACCTGGGCTCCTCTGGTACCCCGTCGTCTGCGGAAAAGAGGCTATGACCAGGCCGCTCTTCTGGCGCAGGGCATTGCGCGCCATTACGGCATCCCGGCCATCCATCTCCTCAAAAAAAAGAGAGGGGTCGGTCCGCAGACCAAAACCACAAGCCTTTCCGAACGCCGCGCCAATATATCCGGCGCTTACCGTATGCGTTCTGAGATTGATTTGCATGGCAAGCGAATTCTGTTGGTGGATGACGTCATCACAACCGGTTCCACGCTCTCCGAGTGCGCCAAAACACTCAAGACGGCCGGAGCTGCCGAGATTGTCTGCATTGCGCTTGCCACCCCGGAGTCCGATCTCGGCTGAGTACACACCACCCAATTCCCTCCAAGGAGTATGTTATCATGCTGTTTTTTGAAAGCGATATCGCCATTGATCTCGGCACAAGCAATACATCCATTTATGTCCGTGGGAAGGGCATCCGTCTGCGCGAGCCTTCCGTCGTTGCCGTCGACAAGCTCAACGGCCGTCTTTTGCGCATCGGCGAGGACGCCAACCAGATGCTCGGCCGCATGCCGGCCAACATCGTCGCCATTCACCCCATTTCCTCCGGCGTTATCACGGACTATGACATGACCTCCAGAATGCTGCGCGAATTTATCAGCCGCGTCACATCCTTCAGTCTTTTCAAGCCGCGCGTTCTGCTCTGTGTGCCGGGCAGCATTACCGGCGTGGAAGAGCGCGCCGTGATTGACGCCGCCATCGAAGCCGGCGCCCGCAAGGTCTATCTGGTTGAATCCACCATCGCCACAGCGGCCGGCTCCGGCGCGGATATCGGCAAGGCGGACGGGCATCTAGTTGTGGATATCGGCAGCGGCACAACCGAAATTGCCGTTATCTCTCTTGGCGGTGTGGTGGAATCCACCTCCATCAAAACGGCGGGCTATGCCTTCGACGAGGCTATCATCCGTTATATTCGTAAAAAACATAACCTTCTAATCGGAAGCAAGCGCGCCGAGGAGCTCAAGCGTTCCATCGGCAGTACCTATCCCCGGCGCGATGTTGATTACGAGGAAGTGAAGGGAAGAGGCGTTCTTTCCGGTCTGCCCGCCTCGGCCACCATCACCTCCAACGATATGATCGAAGCGCTGGAGGAGCCGGTTTCTCTGATTCTGGAGGCCATCCATGCCGTTATCGAAAAAACACCGCCGGAGCTTGTCTCGGACATCGCCGAAAACGGTATCATTCTTTCCGGCGGCGGCAGTCGGGTCCGTGGTTTCGATCGACTGATTAAGGCAAACACCAAAATCGAAACCTATCCCGTTGAGGACCCGATGTCCTGCACTGTTTACGGAGCGGGCAAGCTGCTTGTCGAACTGAACGAACGGACGGAGGGCATGATTAATCTGGCCCGGCAAAAGCAAATGAAGGGCTGAATCAAATATAAAAAGAGAGAACGGCACCGGTCGTTCTCTCTTTTATGCAACCAAACCGAGTTTTCACTCGCAGCGGATTTTTTTCAACCGGGCATAGCGCGGCAGACCGTTGAATTTTTGGATGTCCGCCTCTCCCTGAATCAGAGGAAGAACATAGTCGATAAACGCATCGGTTACGAAGTCACCGCTCGGAGTAATCCAATCCGCCGGCACCTTCTTTTCGGCATTGGCGCAGACCGTCAGGTCCACAAGCCGGGTCTTACAGGAATATACGCCGTTTTCCACGGTTCTTTCCAGGGCGACCATTTTGCCGCTTTGACCGGACACGGCCTCCCTGACCGCCGTTCGGCCGGCGAGCTCCGCCTCGTCCAGATCGGTTTGCGAGGCAAGATGCGCTCCGCAGCGCTGGAGAAGACTCAGCTCAATGGCGCGAACCTTGACCCCCATGCGTTCCCGGATCAAGTCACCCAGACGCAGCGCCAGACCGCCCAACTGCGCATGACCGAACCCGTCCGACGCACTGACCTTTGCCTCGGACACAAAGCTGCCGTCCGCAAAATGAAGTCCTTCCGAAACCGCGATAAAGCATTTTCCCTTTTGAGAAAACACATCCCGGACCCGCTCCAGAAACCGTTCCGTATCAAAGTCCCGTTCCGGCAGATAAACCAAATCCGGACCGGAACCGAACTTCGTGGCAAGGGCGGCGCTGCCCGCAAGCCAGCCGGCGTGACGGCCCATAATTTCAACCACGGTTATCTGCCCTGTCGGATAAACCACGGCATCCTTCGCCAGTTCCATGCAGCTCGTGGCGATATACTTCGCGGCGCTGCCGAAGCCGGGACAATGGTCCGTGCCGGCCAGATCGTTGTCAATGGTCTTCGGAACGCCGATCACGCGGCATTCCCAGCCGGAATTCGCCATAAAACGGCTGATTTTTTCGCAGGTGTCCATGGAATCGTTCCCGCCGTTATAGAAGAAATACCGGACATTGTACTTTTTGAAAATGGCCAGAATTTTTTTGAAATCGGTATCATCCATGTCCGGATCCGCGATTTTGTACCGGCAGGACCCCAGCTCGGAAGAGGGCGTGTTTCGCAGAAGAGAAAGCTCCCACGCATCCTCGAGCGACATGTCGTAGAGGATATCGTTGAGAACACCGGTAATGCCGTGATCGGCGCCCAAAACCCGGGTGATATTGGGCTGATGCAATGCCTCGTCAATGATGCCATACGCGCTGGCGTTAATAACGGCGGTTGGTCCGCCGGACTGTCCCAGAATGCAGGCGCCCTTCAGTTCGTTTGTCATATACTGCCTCCATGAATATGCATTTTCAAGGTTTACAATATTGATAATAGCATACAACTCGTGATATAATCAACCGGAGAAGATTATTCCGCACTCTGATTTTATTTCCAATAGAAAGGAAGTTTCATTCATGCCCATCGTTACCAGTACCGAAATGTTCAAAAAAGCCTATCAGGAGGGCTACGCAATCGGAGCGTTTAATGTAAATAACATGGAAATCGTCCAGGGGATTACCGAGGCGGCGGCCGAGGTTCGAGCTCCCCTGATTTTACAGGTCTCTGCGGGAGCCAGAAAATACGCCAAGCATGTTTATCTCATGAAGCTGGTCGAGGCGGCGGCGGAGGACACGGGACTTCCCATCTGCCTGCATCTGGACCACGGCGCCGACTTTGACATCTGCAAAAGCTGCATTGACGGCGGCTTTACCTCTGTCATGATTGATGGCTCCTCCCACAGCTTCGAGGACAACATTGCGCTGACGCGCCGGGTTGTGGAGTATGCCCACGATCACGGCGTGGTGGTCGAAGGCGAGCTCGGCCGTCTGGAAGGGGTCGAGGACGATGTCTGCGTTTCCTCCGAAGACTCCAGCTACACAAGACCCCAGGAGGTCGAGGAATTTGTCGAGCGGACCGGCGTGGACTCGCTCGCCATCGCCATCGGCACCAGCCACGGCGCATTCAAATTCAAGCCCGGCCACAAGCCGGAGCTGCGCTTTGACATTCTCGAGGAGGTCGAAAAGCGTCTGCCCGGTTTCCCCATCGTCCTGCACGGCTCCTCCAGCGTTATCCCGGAATATGTGGACATCATCAACGCAAACGGCGGCAGGCTTCAGGACGCCATCGGCATCCCCGGCCCACTTCTGCGAAAGGCCGCCTCCATGGCCGTTTGCAAAATCAATATCGATTCCGACCTTCGCCTTGCCATGACCGCCGGCGTAAGACAGCATCTCGCCGCCAATCCCGAGCATTTTGACCCGCGTCAGTATCTCACGGTCGGACGCGATTACGTGCGCGAGCTGGTCAAGGATAAGCTCATCAACGTACTCGGCTGCGACGGCAAGGCCTGAGCACCGTACTCCATTCTTGAAAGGAAACCATAATGCCTTCATTTATCCACAACCTGCGCGAGGTGCTGGAAGGTCACGGGCACGACTGCACCTGTGACAACTGCATGGAGGAGCATCACCACCATCACCACGGTTTTGATGTCGTCATGATTGTGCGGTTGTCCCTTGCCGCGCTTTTATTCATAGGCGGTATGCTCAGCGAAGACCCGGCTCCGGTTCTTTCGTTTCTGCTCTTTCTTTTCTCCATGCTGGTATCCGGGTACGATGTGCTCATCGGCGCCGTCGTCAACATCATTCACAAAAAGCTTTTTGACGAATGTCTGCTGATGACCATTGTTGCCGTGGCGGCCGTCATTATCGGCGAGACCGAGGAAGGCGCCTCCGTCCTTCTCCTGTTCCAGATTGGCGAATTGTTCCAGGGCTTCGCCGTTGCCAAGGTACGGCAGAATATCGAATCGCTGATCGAAACTCCGACCGAAGAGACTCAAAAAGTCCTCAATGACGTACGCGCCGATCGGGGAGAAAAGGGAAGAACCGAGGAATTCATCACCGCCTTTTGCCGGATTTATACCCCCGTCGTCCTCGCCCTGGCGTTGGTATTTGCCGTTATATCCCTTGTGTTTCTGCATGAAACGCCGGTGGAGGCCGTGTATCGTTCACTGGTCGTCATGGTGATTGCCTGCCCGTGCGCCATTGTCATTTCCGTCCCGCTGAGCTATTTTGCCGGCATCGGCGGCGCGTCGCGCGCCGGGATTCTTTTCAAAAACACCGGAGCCATGGACGCCGTCAGCCACACCAAGGCCATTATTTTTGACAAATCCGGCATTTTTGACGATGTCGGGCTGCGCGTTCTGAATGTATCCGCCAAAGCCATGGACGCCGATACCATTCTTCGCATTGCCGCTCACGCGTCCGCCTTTTCCTCGGAAACATGGGCGCTGGCGATTCGCACCGCTTATAACGGCCCCATTTACATCGAACTCATTCAATGCTTCGAAGAGGACGAAAACAGAGGAATTCACGTCAAGGTCGACAATGTGGACATTCTGCTCGGCACGACGGAGCAGCTGCAGACCTGCGGGCTTTCCGTTGCGGATGCTTCCGGCGCCAAAACCTGCATTCATCTTGTCGTCGACACCACCTATACCGGGAGCATTTCCTTCGTCCCCGTCACCCACCCGGAGTCTGCCGAGGCTGTTTCCGCTCTGGCACAGGACCGGGATCGGGAAATTGCCCTTTTGTCCGAAGAGAGCACGCCGACAACCGAAACTCTGGCCGGACAGCTCGGGATTCAAAACTACTACCCGGAATGCGCGCCCGACGACAAAATCGCGGTTCTGCGGGATATGAAGGACCGCTGTCACACACCGAAGGGTACCCTTATCTTCATCGGCAACGCCGCTGAGGCAGGGGAGTGCCTGCAGGAGGCCGACATCGGCTTGTCATTGGGGGGAAGCGATTCCGAGGAGGCCATTCTCAAGGCGGATGTCGTGATTATGGACCGCTCGCCGCTCAAGGTGGCTGCCGCCATTTCAGCCGCCAGACATACCCGCTCCATCGTGTGGCAGAACATCGGCTTTGCGCTGGGCTTCAAGCTGCTGATTTTGTGTCTGGACTTTTTCGGCTGCTGCCCGCTGTGGCTTGCCGTATTCGCCGATGTCGGCGTGGCTCTGCTCGCCGTTTTAAACTCTTTGCGGGCGTTTTCTTTCCGCAAGCAGAATTTGCTGAAATAACTCTTTGACTATTATATTGACCTTTTGGCGCTCCTGTTGTATTATATAAATAAATTTAATGATTTTCAATCACAGGAGGCTATTATGAGATCTGACGGAATCAAGGTCCACGACGACCAGGCCATGTATGAGCTGATCCCGCATTTTCTGACCACTCGAAACGATGCCATGAACATGGTCACCGTGGATATCCCCGAAGAGCCGCTGCGTCTGTATATGAACGAAAAGAGAAAAAGCGGCGTCCGCATCAGCCATCTGGCTCTCATCATCTGCGCCTACAACCGGGTCATCGCGGAGTTTCCCAAGCTCAACCGCTTCATCAGCGGCAACCGCAAGATATTCCAGCATAAGGACGTCACCGTGTCCATGGTTGTTCTCCGGCCGGCCTCGGTCGACGATACCATGTCCAAGGTCGTTCTGGACCCCACCGACACCATTTTCGATGTTCAGAACAAAATGGATCAATACATCGCGGAAAACCGCAAGCCCCAGGACAATGGGCTGGACGGCGTGATGCGCTTTTTCATCCATTTGCCGCTTCTCATGAATTTTGTCCTCGGCATGGTGCGTTTTCTTGACAAGCACGGCATGCTGCCGAAGGCGCTTATCAAGGTCAGTCCGTTTCACGCCAGCTTTCTGATTTCCAATCTGGCCAGCATTCGCACCAACCACATTTACCACCATGTCTACAATTTCGGCACCACGAGTGTCGGCATCACCATGGGCAACATGCGTTATATACCCCATGTTGCGAGGGATGGCTCCGTTGTGGTGGAGCGGTGTCTGCCACTGGGCGTCGTGATGGATGAACGAATCTGCAGCGGTCATTATTTCGCGCTGGCCTTTGCCCGGATGAAGGAATATCTCCGCAATCCCGCTTTGCTGGAGACGCCGTATTGTCCGCCTGCGGACACCGCAGAATAAACGACACGAAGAAGGGGAAAGGGATGCTCAAGCACCGTCTTGTACCGGCCGCGCTGATTGTCATTGTTACGGTGGCCGCTATTTTATGCTCCCGGTACACACGGATTCTTTTTTTCACCGCCTGTATGGCGGCCTCTCTGTGGGAGCTTCATACTATATCCCTCTCATTATCCCATCCGATTCTGCCGATTTTCGGCTATCTATACACCCTTGTTCTGGCCGCTTTGTGCACCGTGAACGCCGATATTCTGCCTGTCTGCATCGCTTACTTTTTCTTCGTCACGCTGATTCTGTTTTATTTTCTGTTCCGCCCGACACAGGCAGAACAGGGGCTGTTTGCCAATCTCGGCGTTTTTATCTACCCACTGCTTCCGTACTCTTTTATACTGCGGATTTCCGCCGGGGAGGAATGGCTTCCCGTGCTGGCGTTTTCCGTTTTGGGCAGCTGGGCCTGCGACTCCATGGCGCTTATCGGCGGCAAGCTCTTCGGCCGCCGCAAGCTGGCCCCCCAGGTCAGTCCCAACAAAACTTGGGAAGGGGCATTCATCGGCGCGTGCTTTTCCGTTCCGGCCGGAATGCTTATTTCCCTGATTCTTTCTTCCTACTGCTCCGTTCCTGCCTGGCAGGGCGCAATCGTCTGTTTGATTTCCTCCACGCTGGGCCAGTTTGGAGATTTATTTGCCTCCTTACTCAAGCGGGTTTGCCATACCAAGGACTTCAGCAATCTATTGGGGGAGCACGGCGGAATTATGGACAAAATGGACAGCATGCTCTTTTCCGTACCGACTGCATGGCTGTGTCTGAAGGTATTATCCACTCTGTAAGTATTGGAGAAAATTATGCCCATCTTTGACACCCACGCACATTATGATGACGATTGGTTTGACGCCGACCGAAATGAACTGATAGCTGCCTTGCCGTCCTTTGGGATTACCAAAGTACTAAACGCCGGCACCGAGACAAGCAGCAGCGAGCGCTCCATTCAATTCGCCCACACATACCCCGGCTTCTATGCTGCCGTCGGTTGGCATCCACACGAGGCAAAAAGCTGGTCGGACCGGTCGGAAGCGCAAATCCGTTCCTGGGCCAAAGACCCGAGGGTTGTGGCCATCGGCGAAATCGGCCTGGATTATCACTATGATTTGGATTGGAAGAATCTTCAGCAGGAGGTTCTGGAGGTCCAACTTTGTCTGGCGGAGGAATTAAAGCTTCCGGTCGTCATCCACGACCGGGAGGCGCACGGCGACATCATGGATATTCTGCGCCGCTACCCCAATCTGCGAGGCGAATTCCATTGCTTCTCCGGCTCGTGGGAAATGGCAAAAATATTACTGGACAGAGGATGGTATCTGGGCTTTAACGGTTCCGTTACCATGTCGCACGCCCGACGATGCCTGGATGTACTCAAAAACATGCCGCTATCTCATTTTCTGTTGGAAACCGACTGTCCCTATTTGGCTCCCATCCCCAGATCAGGGAACAAGCGAAATGATTCCACTCGCATCCCGCAGATTTCCGCCTTTATCGCTGACCTTTTAAATCTAAATCCGTCGGATTTGGAACAGATAGCGTATGACAACGCATGCCGTTTCTTTTCAATACAAGACTAATAAATTTTTAATATAACTGGGAGGTTTGGCAATGGTTAAGATTGGTATTAACGGCTTCGGCCGCATCGGCAGACTGACGTTTCGGGCAGCCTTTGAAAGGGGAGACGTTGAAATCGTCGCCTTGAATGCCCCGGACAAGACCCCCGAGCAGTTGGCGCATTCCCTGAAATACGACACGGTTCACGGTCGTTTCGGCGGCACCATAGCCTATGAAAAGGACGCTCTGATCATCAACGGGAAACGCGTTGTTCTCCTCAACAGCCGTGACCCCAAGCTTCTGCCCTGGGGAACCCTGGGCTGCGAATATGTGCTCGAATGCACCGGCAAATTCCTGACCAAGGACTCGGTCCAGGATCATCTGGACGCCGGCGCCTCGGTTGTTATTTTGTCCGGCCCCTCCAAGGACGACACCCCCATGTTTGTCATGGGCGTCAACAACACCGCCTATACGCCGGACATCCGAGTGCTATCCAACGCCTCCTGTACAACCAACTGCCTGGCGCCGCTTGCCAAGGTGGTCAACGATACCTTCGGCATTACCGAGGGTCTGATGACCACGATTCACGCTGCCACGGCATCCCAGAACATTGTGGATAACTTCAACAAGAAAAACTGGCGTCTGGCCCGCAGCTGCTTTGACAACATCATTCCCACCTCCACCGGCGCCGCCAAGGCCGTCGGAAAGGTCATCCCCGCTCTCAACGGCAAGCTGACCGGTATGGCCATGCGCGTTCCCTGCGGCGATGTCAGCGTGGTGGATCTGACCTGCCGGCTGGACAAGGCCGCCACGTACGACGAAATCTGCGCCGCCATTAAGGCCGCGGCGGAGGGGCCCATGTCCGACCAGATTCTCTACGTCGATGAAGAGGTTGTTTCGCAGGATTTCCGCACGGAACCGCACACCTGTGTCTTTGACGCCAAGGCAGGAATTGCGCTCAACGAGCATTTTGTCAAGCTGATTGCCTGGTACGACAACGAGTGGGGTTATTCCAACAAAATGCTGGATCTTTGCAAGTACGTGGACTCTGTCCGCAAGGCATAATCCACCCTTTTACGCCAGACGGCAGACGAGAGCATCGCTTTCGTCTGCCGTCCTTGCTTTTTTATACAAAATCGTGTATGATACGCGAGAATCTTTATCTATCCGTAGAAACGGGAAGGAGCGTCTTCATGTCCGAAAAGAAGGGTCAGAACTTTCTTCACGGCGCCGCCATCTATACGGTCGGCATCGTTATCATAAAAATTCTCGGCGCGGTGTATAAGCTGCCGCTCGGCAACATCCTCGGCGACGACGGCTACAGCCATTTTCTGTGCACCTATAACATCTACAATTTCTTCCTGACACTTTCCACGGCCGGTCTGCCGGTTGCCATGAGCCGCATGATCGCCGAGGAAGCGGCCCTTGAGCACGAACAGCAGGTTAAGCGCATCTTCCGCGTCGGATTCGGCGCGTTCTTTGTGTTGGGCGCGCTGTGTACCGCCGTAATGATGATTTTCCCCCAACAGCTCGCGGAACGGGTCGCGGAGGACATCTACGCGGCAGAGGGTCTGTTTGTCATGGGACCGGCTGTTCTTCTTGTCTGTATTACGGCCGCCTACCGCGGATATACGCAGGGCCACAGCGACATGATTCCGACAACCATTTCCCAGGTTATCGAAACCGCATCCAAGGTTCTGATTGGTCTTACCGCCGCCATTATCCTCAAAAAGCGCGGCGCCTCCATCTCGATTTGCGTCGCGGGAGCCATTTTGGGCACCACCGTTTCCTCTCTCATCTGCATGATCTATATGATGATCAAGGCCCATCGCAAGTATACAATCAATCCCCCTGCTTCCGAAACAAGCGATGTCCCGTCCTCCCGACGTTCCATACTGGTGGATTTTATCCGCATCGGCATTCCGCTCACCATCAGCACGGCTGTCATGAGCTTAATCAATCTGATTGACCAGAACCAGGTCCGCAGCATTCTGATGAACGCCCTGCAGTATACGCAGGACAAAACCGATATTCTCTACGGTGTTTACGGCAAGGCCACCACGCTCAACTGCCTGCCGTACGCTTTCGTCACACCGCTTATGGCAAGCATCGTCCCCGCCATTTCCTCCGCCAGAGCCGCCGCCAGAGAAGGGGAGGCGTCCGATCTTGCCGAGACCTCTCTGCGAATGACCACGCTGATTTGTCTGCCCATGTCGGTAGGACTGGCTGTCCTTTGCTATCCGTGCATGAAGGTGCTGTATCCCACCAGTGCGGACCAGGGACCGCTTCTGCTGCTGATTCTGGCCATCGATTCCTATTTCATGGTGACCACGTTAATGACCAACTCCATCCTGCCGGCAAACGGCAACGAGCGGCTTCCCGTCATTGCCATCGTTGTCGGCGGCGTCGTGAAAATCGCCATGAATGCCGTTTTGATCCGTATTCCGTCCATCAATATTTTCGGCGCTCCGATCAGCAGTGTGTGTTGTTATTTCGTCATTACCGCCTTTAATATTTTCTTCATCAACAGAAAGATGAGCCGTCCCATGAATCTGTGGAACATCCTCGGCCGAAGCGGAATCAGCGCCGCCGTCATGGGGGCCGCCGCATGGATTACCTGGACTGTGCTTCACAAGCTGATGGGCAGCATGCTGATTCCTTTCGGCATCGCGGTATTGGTCGGCGTGGCTGTATACGTTGTGCTGGTCGTTGCCCTGCACGCGATTACCCGGGAAGACCTCATGCTCATTCCCAAGGGCGAAAAAATCGCCAATCTTCTTCACATTCAGTAATCGATATCACGAATAACAGGAGAGAGCCGAACCATGAGACTGGACAAATATCTGAAGGTATCGCGCCTGATCAAACGGCGAACGCTTGCCAACGAGGCCTGCGACGCGGGAAGAGTCACCGTCAACGGCGCGCCATCCAAGGCATCCCGTGAAATTCGCGCCGGAGATATCATCGAAATTCGCTTCGGGGCAAGGCTGACGCGCGTAGAGGTTGTCAGCGTGCAGGAAACCGTCGCCAAGGCTGACGCTCCCGCCATGTACAAAGAACTGTAAGAAGCCTGTTAAGGAGCTCATAAATGGTTAAAACCGATATCTCACTGATTTATCCTTTTCTTGATGACAACGGCCCGGACTTTGGTCTTGCCTCGCAGGCTCACAGACAGTTATCCGACGACGAACGCAGCGGCGTCCCCGGTTCCGGCTGGCTGCACCTGCCCCGTTCCGTACAGGCCAACGAATGTAAGCACATTCTTGCGACCGCCGAAAAAATCCGCGATATGGCGCAGATTCTGGTCGTCATCGGCATCGGCGGAAGCTATCTTGGCGCAAAAGCAGCCATCGAAATGCTCAAGCCCGTCGACGGCGTGGAAATCCTCTTTTCGGGCAGCAGTCTGTCCGCCGATGAGCTCAACGACGCCGTCGCCCGCCTGTCCGATAAGGACTTTTGCATCAACGTCATCTCCAAATCCGGCGGCACACTGGAATCCGCCTTTGCCTTCCGCGTTTTTCGCGAGCTCGCGGAGAAGAAATACGGAAAGCAGGCCAAAAAAAGAATCTTTGTCACCACCGACCCATCCTCCGGTACCCTGCATCAAATTGCCGAGGACAACGGGTATGAGCAGTTTCCCGTCCCGTCCGACACCGGCGGACGATACAGCGTTCTTTCCGCCGTTGGGCTGCTGCCGATGGCCTGCGCCGGCATCAACATCAAAGCCGTTCTGGCACAGGCGGCGGAAAGCCTGTACCAGCTGGACCTGCGAAGTCCGGATAACCCTTCGTGGCAATACGCTGCCGCCAGACAGGCCCTGTATCACTCCGGCAAGAGCATCGAGCTTCTTGCGGTGTTTGAACCAAGCTGCCGCTACTTTGGAGAGTGGTGGAAGCAGCTGTTCGGCGAAAGCGAAGGAAAACAGGGCGTCGGTATGTTTCCGGCAACGGTCGAATATAACGCGGACCTGCACTCCATGGGACAGTACATCCAGGAGGGTCCGCGGCATATGACAGAAACCTTCCTGACCTTTGAACGGCCAAGACAGGACGCCGTTCTTCCGCTTTGGATTGGGGACCCGGACAATCTGAACGCGCTGGCCGGCAGGAGTTTCGATGAGTTTTCCAAAGCCACTCTGCAGGCGGTTCGCAGCGCGCACTATAGCGGCGGCGTTCCCTGTATTACGCTGTCCGTTCCGGCTCGCAACGAGGCCGGCTTTGCCGATCTGGTCTGTTTTTTTGAAATGAGCTGCGCCATTTCCGGTTATATGCTCGGTGTCAATCCCTTTGACCAGCCCGGCGTGGAGGCATATAAGAAAAATCTGAAAAAAAATCTCGGTCTCGAAAGATAATTTACAATCCTCGCAAAACTTCTGATTGCAGTATTGGCGAGGAAATGGTATGATAATAAAAAATCCAAAAGGGGGAATGATTGCCATGGTCAGATTAATCATGGGACTCAAAGGCACCGGAAAAACCAAAACACTCGTGGATCTTGTTCACCGCGCGGTAGAGGAAGAACAGGGTGACGTGATATGCATCGAAAGAAAAAAAGAGCTCACTTACGACATCCCGTTCCAGGCGCGTCTGGTCCATGCCTCTGAGTATGCCATCGATTCTCCGGAGCTGCTTCGCGGCTTTATCTGCGGGCTGGCTGCGGGAAACTACGACATATCCCATGTTTTCATCGACAACCTGTTCAAGATTGTCGGCACGGTATCGGATGATAACTTAAAGGCCTTTTTCGAGTGGCTGGCCGAGTTCAGCGAAAAGGACGATGTCCGTTTCACCATCACGGTTTCCGCCGATCCCGCCGAATACGGCGACTGGGTCAACCGCTTCGTCGAGGCTTGACAGTATATATAGGCAACACCGCATAATTCTGGTGTGTAAGATGCGCTGAGAAATTTTTCGGCAGATGAAACAAAAAGCGCAGGGAATACTTTTTGTATTGCCGAGCATTTTTGTGAAATATGCCGGAAATATTTCCAAGCATGTTGCGTGCCGAGAATTGTGCGGTGTTGCCTAAGTAATCAGGCTGCAGCGTTTCATCCGTCTGCAGCCTGATTGAATTTCATTTTGGTTCTCAGCGCATTTTCAATATTTTCCGGGACGCTTCCTCCAGTGCGTCACAGAAAGAAGCCGTTTCCTCCTCGGTGTTAAACCGTGAAAACGAAACGCGAAGGGCGCCGTCTATTACCTTTGCCGGCAGACCCAAGGCCTCCAGAACATGACTTCGGGCGCCTTTTTTGCAGGCGGAGCCCTTCGACACGCAGATTCCTTCCCGGTCAAGCCAGTTCATAATGACCTCACTGCGCCATCCCGGCATGGAAAAGCAAAGAATCTGTGGTATGCCGTCTCCGATGACCGTGAAGTCCGGTATGGAACGCGATAAACGGTCGATTATATAGCGTTTGAATTGCGCCGTTATTTGCTCTGTATGAGTCTGTTCGCGGACGGCAATCGCCGCCGCTGCCGCGAAGGCGCAGGCGCCGGGTACGTTTTCCGTGCCGGCGCGAAGGCCGTTTTCCTGCCCTCCGCCGCGAATGAGAGGACGAAGGCGTACACCATCCCGGATATACATGGCGCCGACACCCTTGGGCGCATGAATTTTGTGGGCGCTCATGGATATCAGATCCGCCCCCATCGTCTTGGCATTCAGAGGGATTTTTCCGAACGCCTGTACAGCGTCGGTGTGCAGCAGGGCAGCGCTGCCGCTTTGTTTCAGAACGTCCGACACCCCGCGGATATCCGTCCGGGCGCCGGTCTCGTTGTTCACCGCCATCAGACTGACCAAAATCGTATCCTCACACAGTGCCGCGCGAACCTTTTCCGGCGAAACGGAGCCGTCCGCCTCCGGCGGCAGGAGCGTAACCTCCAGCCCCTGATTTTTCAGCTCCTCGACCGTACGTCGAATGGCATCGTGCTCCACAGCCGACGTAATAATATGTTTTCCCTTGTGCCGAAGCGCGTTTGCGGCGCCGAGCAGGGCCCAGTTATCGCTTTCGGAGCCGCCGGAGGTAAACGTGATTTCGCTCGCGCGCGCCCCCAGACAGGAGGCCAGCGTTTGTCTGGCCTGACCGAGAAGCTCGGACGCCTGTCGACCGCAGGTGTGGCCGGAGCTCGGATTGCCGAAGCACTCCGTCATGCCCTTTACGGCAGCTTCCGCCGCCTCCGGACAAACCATAGTTGTGGCAGCGTTATCAAAATAAATCATAAAACATCACCCCGGATATTCTACACCGGCCGTTCAAGGATTACAAGCTTGAACGGGCAAGGAGTATCATGAGATATTATCTTTATACACTGGGCTGCAAGGTAAATCAATTCGAAAGCCAGGCTCTGGATCAGCTTTTAGCCGCGCGCGGCCACACACCGGTCGATTCCGATGCCGACGTTATCATCATCAACACCTGCGCCGTAACCGCCGAAAGCGGGCGAAAATCCCGCAATGCGATACGACATCTCAAAGCGCTGCACCCCCGCGCGCTGACTGCTGTATGCGGCTGCTACTCCCAGGCAGAGCCGGATAAGACCGCCGACATCGGCGCCGATATTGTCTTCGGCACGGGGAACCACACCGATTTTATTGAAGCAATTGAAGACGCCGTTCCCTGTATTTTCACGGATAATCCCTTCGAGAGGCGCTGCATCGAACCGCTTCCCGCCGGAGCATACGCCGGAAGGACAAGGGGACTGATGCGAATTCAGGACGGGTGCCATAATTTCTGTACCTATTGCATCATACCCCATACCAGAGGCCGCATCCGCTCGCAGCCGATTGCAGACGCCGTCAAACAGGCAAAAGCTCTCTCGGCGCAGGGGTATAAGGAGATTGTCATAACCGGCATCGAAATTGCCTCCTATGGCCGGGATTTGCCGGACAAACCATCGTTATCCGATGTCTTGCTTCGTCTTTCCGCGGCAGCGCCCAACGTACGTTTTCATTTGGGTTCTCTGGAGCCGACCTGCATCACCGAGGATTTTTGCCGCTCGCTCAGCCGGTGCGAGAATATCTGCCGCCATTTTCATCTCTCACTGCAAGCCGGCTGTGACAGCACGCTCAAGCGCATGAACCGGAAATATGACACCCGGCTCTTCTTGGAAAAGTGCGAAATGCTCCGCGATTTCTTTCCGCGCTGTCTGCTGACTGCCGACGTGATTGTCGGCTTTCCGGGGGAGAGCGAGGACGATTTCATGCAGAGCGTCCGTTTTATGGAGCAATGCAAGCTTGGCTTTGTTCATGTTTTTCCGTATTCTCCGCGACCGGGCACGCCGGCCGCTTCCATGCCGGACCAAATTACGTCCGAAGAAAAAGAAAACCGCGCCCGCCGCGCAATCCAAACCGTAAAGAATCTGCAAAATGAATTTCTCTCCTCCTGTATCGGCACAACCATGTCCGTGCTTTACGAAACAGACTGCGCCGGTCACAGCGAAAATTACTGTTATGTGGAAACGGCGGAAAAAGCCAACAGGGGAGAGGTACAATCGGTTCGGATTACCGGCTGCCGAGACGGAATTCTCCTCGGCAAAAGAATATAACCACAAAACCTATACATATCACTTACCCGGAGGTTACTGTTATGAATCGCGAATCCGTATATAATTTTTCCGCCGGTCCGTCCGTGCTTCCGACCGAGGCGCTTGAAAAGGCGGCTGCCGAAATCCTCAACTATGCCGGCAGCGGCATGTCCGTTATGGAGATGAGCCATCGCTCGGCCTTTTTCCAGGATATTTTTGATTCGGTCAAAGCAAAGCTCCGCAAGGCCTTGAGCATCCCGGACACGCACGAAATTCTGTTCCTGCAGGGCGGCGCCTCGCTGCAGTTTTCCATGGTGCCTCTGAATCTGCTTGGGGACAAGCCGGCTGATTACGCCGTCACAGGAAACTTCTCCAACATTGCCATGAAGGAAGCAAAAAAATACGGCGACGTCCATATTGCCGCCGATTCCTCCGACCGCAATCACAGCTACATTCCCGGTCAGAACCAGCTTGTTCTGTCCGAGGATGCGTCGTATTTCTATTATTGCGCCAACAACACCATTTACGGCACCGCCTGGAATTACATTCCCGAGACAAAGGCGCCTCTTGTCTGCGATATGAGCTCCGAAATCCTGTCGCATCCGGTGGATGTCAGCCGCTACGGTTTGATTCTGGCCGGCGCGCAAAAGAACATGGCGCCGGCCGGTCTGACCGTCGTCATTCTGGACAAAGCGCTTGCCGGCCATGAACAGTCCTTCACCCCGCTGATGATGAGCTATCAGCGCATGATCGAAAAGGACAGTATGTACAACACGCCTCCCTGCTGGTGCATTTATATGCTCGGGCTGACGCTGGACTGGCTGGAAGGGCAGGGCGGCGTCCGCGGCATGGAGGCCATCAAACACGAAAAGGCCGCTCTTGTATATGATGTAATTGACAATTCCTCCTTCTACATCGCCCACGCCGAACCGGAGGCGAGAAGCGACATGAACATCACCTTCCGCACGGCCAGCGATGAACTGGATGCTCTGTTTGCCAAACAGGCGCAGGCCAGAGGACTGCTGAATCTGAAGGGACACCGGAGCGTCGGCGGACTGCGCGCCTCTCTATATAACGCCCAACCGATGGAAGGCGTTGCGGCTCTGGTGGCCTTTATGAAGGAATTTGAACTGGCCAATCGGTAAACACTCCTCCACATTTCGTACGGATTCGACACAATCGACAAATTTAATCGTTATATCTTGTATTTCAACCAACCAGCGTTTATAATAAACGGACTTGGAATATACAATATTCAATCCGAGGTCTGTTATGCAGAATTTTGATGACTATCTACACCCCGGCAAGCGGGGCTACCTCATTGGCATTGGCGGCGTCTCCATGGCCCCGCTGGCGGAGGTATTATTAAATGCCGGGCTCTCGATTTCCGGCAGCGACATGCAGGAAAGCGAAAAGGTCTCCGACCTGCGCCGGATGGGCATCCCCATCAACATCGGCCATCAGGCGCAAAACATCCGCTCCGATTACGACTTTATCGTCCGCACAGCGGCTGTCCATGACGAAAACCCCGAGATTCAGGCCGCTCACGCGCTGGGCATTCCCGTGTTTGAGCGCGCCAATGCCTGGGGTTCTTTGATGAAGGGCTACCGCAATGCCGTGTGTATTGCCGGTACCCACGGCAAAACAACCACGACCTCCATGTGCACCCATATCATGATGGCTGCCGAAAAGGATCCCACCGTCATGATTGGCGGGACACTGCCGTTGATTCATGCCGGTCACCGGGTCGGCAAGGGGGACACCATCATTCTCGAGTCGTGCGAATATTACGATTCCTTTTTGTCCTTCTTCCCGAGCATTGCCGTTATCCTGAACGTCGAAGAAGATCACCCGGATTATTTTAAGGATCTGAAGGCCGTTCAGTCCTCTTTCCGCCGTTTTGCGGAGCTGGTGGATTCCACCACAGGCATGGTGATTGCCAATGCCGACGACAAAAACACGATGGATGCTCTGGCCGGCATCGATCGCCGGGTGATCACCTTCGGCATGAGTCCTAACGCCAATTTCTATGCCGCCAATGTCGTAACCAAAGGGCTTCGGTCGGATTTCGATTTATATCATGACGGCGTTTTCTTCAGTCATATCACCATTTTCGTCCCCGGAGAACACAACATCCGCAACGCTCTGGCGGCGGCGGCAGCGGCCATTACGGTCGGTGTCTCTCCCAATGCCGTCACCTATGGTCTGGCCGCCTTCCGAGGCGCGAATCGCCGCTTTGAATTCAAGGGCAAATACAACGGCGCCGACATCTACGACGATTACGCCCATCACCCGGGCGAGCTGAAGGCGCTGCTGGACGCCGTGATTCCTCTCGGCTATAAGCGCGTCATCGCCGTCTTCCAGCCGCACACCTATTCCCGCACCATCGCTCTGTTCGATGACTTCGCGGAGCAGCTTCGTCGTCCTGACCTGACCTTCCTTGCCGAAATTTTCTCCGCTCGCGAGGTGAACACTTTCGGCATTTCCTCCTCACAGCTGGCGGAGCAAATCCCGAACAGTATGTTTTTCCCATCGTTCGACGAGCTGGAAAAGGCGCTGCGCTTTACCGCCTCTCCGGGCGATCTGATTCTGACCATCGGCGCCGGAAACATCTACAAAATAGGGGAGAGACTCTGCTCCGACGCCTGACTCCCTCACACACAAAAAAAGAAACCGCCGCAGCGGTTTCTTTTTTTGTGTTTTCATTCTCTCAGCCGGATTGCTTTTGAAATTTTAAAAGCCGCAGGGCGTTGCTGACCACAAAGATGCTGGAAAAGGCCATAGCCGCGCCGCAAATCATCGGGTGCATCAACGGTCCGCCAAACGCATAGATGACTCCCGCCGCAAACGGGATGGTACAGGCGTTATAAATGAGCGCCCAGAATAAATTCTGTCGGATATTCCGCATAACCGCTTTGGACAGGCGAATCGCTTCCACAGCATCCGACAGACTGTTTTCGGTCAGAACAATCTGCGCCGTTGACAGCGCGACATCCGTACCGCAGCCCATGGCAATGCCCACATCGGCCTCCGCGAGAGACGGAGCGTCGTTCACCCCGTCGCCCACCATCAATACACGGTTTCCCTCCGCCTTCAAGCGGCGAATCTCGTCGGCCTTATCGGACGGCAAAAGACCGGCGCGATAGTCGTCCGGCGCAAGCGCGCAGGCAATCTTTTCTGTTTCAGCCGGATTGTCTCCGGAGAGCATAACGGTCTTTATGCCGAGGGACTTCAAACGGGAAACCGCCGCCGCGCTGTCCGGTCGAACCGGATCCGAAAATTCAACCCGACCGAGATAAACCCCATCGGCGCCGCAGCAAATCTCCATCGAGGACGGCTCGCCGTCGAGAAAAACTCCTTCCTGCCGCAGCAGTTCCCGACTGCCGACACAAAGGCGTTGAGAGGAAAGGACCGCGCGAATGCCAAGCCCGGGAATCATGGTCACGTTCTCCGCCGCAGCCGGAACCACGCCTCGGTTCTCGCCCCAACGACATACGCTTTTTCCAAGTGGGTGCGAAGAATTTTGCTCAACGGACACAAGAATCTGCATCAATTCCTCTGCGGAAATTCCTTCCGGATAAATGCCGGTAATTGCCGGCTGTCCCTCCGTCACGGTTCCGGTCTTATCAAATACGACCAGATCGATTTCAGCGGTACGCTGCAAAGCCTCGCCGCCGGTAAACAAAATCCCAAGCTGCGCCGCCCGACCGGTTCCGCAAAGTATGGCAGTCGGTGTAGCCAGCCCCAGGGAACAGGGACACGCTACCACCAACACCGCGATAAAGATGCGGACGACGAACACAAAATCCTTTCCGCTCACCGCCCAGAGCAAAGCCGACAATGCGGCAGCAAGCAGGACAGCCGGGACAAACCAAGCCGCAATGCGGTCGGCCAGTTTGGCAATCGGCGCCTTTCGTCCCTGCGCGTCCTCCACAAGCGTAATGATGGAATGCAGACGGGAGGAGTCGCCAACGCCCTGCACCTCGACCGTGAGAAGCCCCTCGCCATTGATGGCTCCCCCGGTTACACTGTCACCAACCGCAGCCGAAACGGGTATGCTCTCTCCCGTCAGCAAGGAGTTATCCACCGTAGAGGCGCCGTCCAGAATCACCCCGTCGCACGGAAAATGCGCGCCCGGCGATACAATAACGACATCGCCCACTCGCAGTTCACAGGCCGGAATCTCCGCCTGCACGCCATAGCGCGTAACAACCGCCGTTTCCGGCAGAAGCTCCTTAAGAGCGCGGATGGCGCTGCCGGCTTTGTTTTTGCTGCGGTTTTCCAGGCTCTTTCCCAAAAGAACCAAAGTAATCACGACGGCGGAGGAATCATAAAACAGGCAGGCGCCGTATTCCTCGTGCCCGCACGAGAGCATCACCGTGGAAAACAAGCTGTAAATCCAGGCGCTCCCGGTACCCAGCGCTACCAGAGAATCCATGGTCGGCTGCCCTCTGAAAAGGGCCGGTATGCCTTTTTGATAGAAATCGCGCCCCATAATCGCCACGGGAAGCGCCAGTATCAACTGCCCCAATCCGAAAAGCAGAGGCCGCTTTAGAGCAAGGCGCACAAAGAACGCTTCTTCAAGTCCAAGCATATTCGGAATGCTTGTGACCAGCAGCAGCACGCTGAAAACACAGCAAAACAGCACGCGCCGCTTTTGCGCACGCCACTGTTCGAGCGTTTCGCGCTCCGCCCTGCGACGGTCCTCCTCCGCCATCTGGGTCGGGGAGACATAGTCCTCCAGCGTATAGGAGAGCTTCTGCGCCAGAGTCTTCAGCGTCTCGTCGGTAACAAGAGCTTCGTCATAGGTTATGTTCATTCGTTCCGTGGCGGCGTTGACGGAAACGGTGAGCACTCCCTGCTGCATTCCCAGAAATCGTTCCAGCCCCACGGCGCAGGCCGCGCAATGCATGCCTTTTACACAAAATATCTTTTCCATGCCCTCATTATAATTTTGCGCCTTGATTTTTTCAAGCTTTGGCGCCAAGACGGTTGTCGAATCCGAAAAAGAATGGTAAGATAGATAAAGAAGGAAGAACTGTGAGGTTTATTTCTGTTGATTGACCTATGTGATTATGCTCAGTTGACCGCCTTGCTGGCGCGTCACGGCTTTCGCTTTGACAAATCCAAGGGGCAGAATTTTTTGATTGACGCCTCGGTTCCCGAGGCCATTGCGGAGTCCTGTCCCACTGGTCCGGATTACGGCATTGTCGAGATTGGCCCCGGGGTCGGCTGTCTTACGCAGCAGCTGGCGGCACGGGCACAAAAAATCCTGGCGTACGAGGTCGACCACCGTCTCAAGCCGGTCCTGAACGAGACGCTGGCCGAACACACGAACGTCGAGCTTCTTTTCACCGATGTCATGCGCGCCGACCTGAACGCGGATATCCGGGCGCATTTGACAGGTCTGCGCCCCGTCGTCTGCGCCAATCTGCCATACAATATCACGACGCCGGTTCTTACCAAACTCTATGAAGCCCGCTGCTTCGAGCAGATTCTGGTCATGGTACAAAAGGAAGTCGCGGACCGTATCGCCGCAAAGCCTTCCACGCCGGACTACGGCTCGTTTTCGGTGTTTTCCCAATGGTATTGCGTTCCCGAGATTTTATTCACGGTAGAACCGGAATGCTTTTGCCCGGCCCCCAAGGTTCGCAGCGCGGTTGTTCGTCTTACCGTACGGGATGAAGCGCCCTTTTCCGTCCCGCCTGCGGAGTATTTTCGTGTGGTCCGCGCCGCTTTCGGACAGCGCCGAAAAACGCTTTCCAATGCGCTTGGCTCCGTTTTCGGAAAGGAAACCGCATCCCTTGCCATCCGGGCGTGCGGCCTGGACGAAAAAATCCGCGGTGAAAATCTTTCCCCGGCCCAGTTTGCCGTTGTTACGGAGGAACTCACAAAGCTGACCGCTACCCATTAAAAAATCAGCCTCAAATATTTTGTGGAGGAGCAGAATTATGGCACTGACAAACAACAAGCACATACTCGACTGGATTGACCGCTGCGTCAGTCTGACCAAGCCCGACCGGGTCGTCTGGATTGACGGCAGCGAGAGCCAGCTTGACGCCATTCGCCGCGAGGGCTTTGCCACCGGTGAGTTGATTGAACTGAATCAGGAGCTTTTGCCCGGCTGTGTCTATCACCGCAGCGCCCTCAATGACGTTGCCCGGGTGGAAAGCCGCACCTATATCTGCTGTGAAAAGCAAGAGGACGCCGGTCCGACGAACAACTGGATGGACCCGGCCGAAATGAAGACACTCCTCCGCGGCATATACGACGGCGCCATGACCGGACGTACGATGTATGTCATTCCTTACTCCATGTCCATCGTCGGCTCCCCGTTTGCCAAATACGGCGTGGAGCTTACAGACAGCATCTATGTCGTGGTTTCCATGGCGATTATGACGCGCGTCGGCACGGATGTCTATGAGGCTCTGGGCGACAGCCCGGACTTCATCAAGGGTCTGCACGCCAAGGCGGATCTGGACGAGGAAAAGCGCTACATCGTCCATTTCCCCGAGGAGAACTACATCATGTCGGTCAATTCCGGCTACGGCGGCAATGTGCTGCTGGGCAAAAAATGCTTTGCCCTTCGCATCGCATCGTGCCTTGCCCGTAAGGAGGGCTGGCTGGCCGAGCACATGCTGATTCTCGGCATTCAGAACCCGCAGGGGGAAACCCGCTATGTCTGCGGCGCGTTCCCGTCCGCCTGCGGAAAAACCAATCTCGCCATGCTGATACCGCCGGAGGTTTATCGCGAAAAAGGCTGGAAATGCTGGACGGTAGGGGATGACATCGCCTGGCTCCGCCCGGGACCGGACGGCCGTCTATGGGCGGTGAACCCGGAATACGGCTTCTTCGGCGTTGCGCCCGGCACCAGCAACAAATCCAACCCGAACGCGCTGGCCTCCACACAGAAGAATTCCATTTTCACCAATGTCGTTCTTACCAAAGACGGCACCGTATGGTGGGAGGGCATGGACAAGAATCCGCCGCAGGACGCGCTCAACTGGAAAGGGGAGCCTTGGAACCCGGCAGACGGCAGCAAGGGCGCCCATCCCAATTCCCGCTTTACGGCGCCGGCGACAAACTGCCCCTGCATTTCCCCGGAATTCAATAACCCCCAGGGCGTCCCCATTTCCGCCATTATATTCGGCGGCCGCCGCGCCAAGACCGCTCCTCTGGTTTACCAGAGCCGCAGCTGGCAGCATGGCGTGTTTGTCGGCGCCATCATGGCCTCGGAAAAAACCGCCGCGGCCGAGGGTACTGTCGGCGAGGTTCGCCGCGACCCCATGGCCATGCTTCCGTTCTGCGGGTATCATATGGCGGATTACTGGCAGCACTGGCTCGATATGGAATCCGCGCTGACCAACCCGCCCAAGATCTTCAACGTCAACTGGTTCCGCACGGACGAAAAGGGACAATTTATGTGGCCCGGCTTCGGCGAAAATCTCCGTGTACTCGAATGGATTCTCTCTCGCTGCGAGAACGTCGCTCCCGCTGTCGACACCCCCATCGGCTATCTGCCGGAGGCAGGGGATATAACGCTTGACGGACTGGATGAGGTAACCCCCGCCATCCTGCAGGATCTTCTGACAGTGGATACCGCTCTCTGGAAGGAAGAAGCGGCGGGAATTCGCGCCTTCTTCGGTCGCTTCGGTAACAAACTGCCCAAAGAGCTTCTTGCTTCTCTGGAAGCGTTGGAAAAAGCGCTGTAAGACGCCCCTTCACAACATACAAAAGGGTCTTGCGCCGCAAGACCCTTTTGATTTCTACATCCTCCGAATAAACATGGAAAAAAGTATTGACAATCGGTTCTTTCGGTGTTAATATAATCAAGCTTTCGATTGAGGGCGCCATGCGCGAGTGGTGGAATTGGCAGACTCGCTAGATTCAGGTTCTAGTGCTCACTCCGGGCGTGCGGGTTCAAGTCCCGCCTCGCGCACCATGTTTTGAATCCCGTCAGGCTTTGCCTGACGGGATTTCTTTTTCCTTGCATTTTCATTAAATCCCGAAAATTGTGAATGAGCAGGGGAGCGGAGCGTTCGCCATAAGAGGACATTTGTCCTCGTTATATAATTAACGCTTTACACAAAGCGGACTTCTTGGTATATTTATGGTACCGTTCAGCAATGCTGAAAATTCAAAGAAAAGAGGATTTCAACCATGGAGAATGCGCCTCCCAAAAAGAAAGGTCTGTTTCGTGCCTATCTCGATTTTAACGTCCTGTACAAAATCCTGATCGGCCTGGTCATCGGTGCTGTGGCCGGCATCGTGCTTGCCGTTGCGGGCATCGACTCGATCCCCGCTTGGATCAGCATGTTCGGCACCATCTTCACCCGTCTGCTGAAGATGATCATCATCCCGATTATCGTCGGCTCGCTGGTGGTTGGCGCCTCCTCCGTTTCTCCCGCCAACGTGGGCAAGGTCGGCATCCGTATCATCGTCATCTATCTGCTGACCTCTGCCGTCGCCGTCATCATCGGTCTTGTGATGGCGAACATTTTCCAGCCGAGCGCCGCTCTGGCTGACGTCGAAGCGCTTGCCGCCGATGCCGCCGGCAAGACCTCCGACACGGTTGTGTGGACGGTCATCGCCGAAATCATCCCCACCAGCGTTCTGACCGCTCTGGTCGAAGAAAAGGTCCTGCAGGTTATCTTCTTCTCGCTGCTGTTCGGCTTCTGCCTGTCCTTTATGAAGATTTCCCAGGACGAGCGCATTGCCCGCATCGCCAATGTTGCCTATGACGTGTTCGACTGCCTGGCCGAGGTTATGATGCGCATCGTCAACGGCATCATGCAGTATGCTCCCATCGGCGTTGCGGTTCTGATCTGCGAGGTCTTTGCCAAGAACGGCGCCAAGGTGGCCGGCGCTCTTGTCATGGTCACGGTGGCCTGCTTCGTCGGCTATCTGATTCATGTCATTGTTGTCTACGGCGGTCTGCTTAAGATTTTCCGCATCAAGATCGCTCCCTTCTTCAAGGAAGCCCGTACCCCCTTCATCACGGCGTTTGTCACCCGTTCCTCTAACGGCACGCTGCCCACGACGATGGCTGCCGCCGAAAATCTCGGTGTGGATAAAGAAGTCTACGCCTTCTCGCTGCCTCTCGGCGCCACGATCAACATGGACGGCACCGCCATTTACCAGGGTGTTTGCGCGTACTTCATCGTGATGTCCGTAACGGGCAATCCGCTCACCTTCGCTCAGATGGGCATGATTGTTCTGCTGGCCACCCTTGCCTCCATCGGCACGGCCGGTGTCCCCGGCGCCGGCGCCATCATGCTGGCCATGGTTATGCAGGGCATTGATATGCCGATCGAAGAGGGCACGGTTATCGCCGGCGCTTACGCCATGATTCTCGGCATCGACGCCATTCTGGACATGGGCCGCACGGCGCTGAACGTCTTCGGCGACCTGACCTGCACCTGCTGCGTTGCCAAGCAGCTCGGCTATCTGCACGAGGATTCCGTCCTCACCGCTAAGAAGTAATTCTCCGTGACCAAGGCGGAATGCAACCGTCGGCTGCAATATCTCGGTATCTATAACGAATATTACTACCGGCGGGAGACTCGATTGCTCCCCAATGTGCTCCAGACGGACGAGACGCTCAACTGCCTTGTCACCGGCGTTCACGATTCCAATCGCAAGATGATCGCCGTGACCGACAGGCGGATTTACGTTCTCTTCGTCGGAGCGCTGGGAGCAGGGGACGTCAAGGTGTTTTCCAGACGCGCTGTCATGGAGTATACCTTTGACAAAAAGTTTCTTCGTTCCAGCATTCTGCTGGACACAACGGAGGGATGTCTGGTCTTCACCGGCGTTCAGGGCGCCAGAAAAGAGCTTTTTGACTGGGCCATGACGCTCCCCATCCCCGAATAAAAAAAACTATGCCGCATGACCGGTTTCCCGTCATGCGGCATAGCTTTTTATTTTTTGTGTTTAATATCCCAGCAGGAATAAATTTGCTTCTTCATCAAGAGAACCGATTCCCAGCAAAATCAGCACAGCATCGTAGCTCCCGCTGTCGGCCAGCATCCGGACCGAATCCGTATAATATCGCAAATCCACAAGGTCGACCACGGAAAAAGAACCGAGGAGCAGGGGAGAGAGGCAATCGCTGAAAGAGTCTCGAATCAACAGAAGCCGCGGTCCATCCGAGACCGCCGAGCAAAGGCTTACAAACGACGTGTTGCCACCAAGAAAATATGAATACTGATCCTTTTGATTCAGATACTCTTCACAATACAAGGCCGTGGAAACCATCTGCCCGTTCTCCCGGCGCTGTACCGAAGCGGCCGTTTCCTCCGGCACGGCGATATCGATGGAATCCGGCTCAAGCCACGAAACGCCGGAGGCAGAGGCCGACGTGCCCAGGAAGGACTCCGAAACCGTCTCAAAGACGAATTCCTCCGTCGAAAGCTCAGTACCCGTGACAGCCGGCACGATGATTTCCGCAGCGGTCAGCGCGCCCAGAGTTGTCCAGTGATGATCGGTACGATAGAAGATATATTCCTCACGTTCGGCGTAGAGGGCGTCATACAAATCCAGCGTCTTCGCCCCGGATATTTGACCGTACAGCGCCCGGATTACCCCTTGCGCGTCATCACAATCCGCTCCTCGCGGGAGCGCATCGGCATATATGGCAGAGGCCTCCGGAATCAGAGAAAAATAAACCGGAATATCGATTGAAGCGGCAAAATCATCGACATTGGCGGCATATTCCGCCAGTTCCTCCGCAGAGGGCGCATGATAATTTCGAATCAGCCGGACCTCGCAAATCCATATATCCCCGTTGCTCTTTTTCCCCATCAAAAGCTCGCAGCGCGCCTTGAGGCGAACCCATTGGTCACGGAAAGGGAACTGATCGGTCAGATAGGACTCCAGCTTTTCCGTATATTCCCCCGAGAAAAATGAGGAAAACGTAAAGGACGGCCGCTGCTGCAGATAGCGGTTTTCCTGCTCGGAAAAGGTCTTATCCGGCGTTAGCAGCATGCAGACAGGGAAAAACGCAAGAATAAGCGCGAACAGGCCAATGATAAACCAGGAATATTTTCGTCCCATTGCGTAACGCCCCTTAAAACCTAAAATACAAAAACGGGTTGTAGCTGCCATCCACAAGGTAGCAAGTGGAAAACACAATCAGCAAAACCGTCCCCACCGGGCAAAGAATCCGCTTCCACCGGGAAGATAACCGCTCGTACCGATTACGAAGCCACGGCAGCGAGACAATCGCGCCGACCAGCAGCAAGAGCCCATACGCTCCCAATCGGTACAAATCCGTCGAATTCATGAGACCCGCCCGTCCAAAGCCGAACATAGCCCGCCAGAAGACGGCGGTCTGTGAGAGGGAATCCTGCTGAAAAACAACCCAGCCCGTGAACACAACAACCAACGTGTACAAATGCCGAACAAAGCGCGGCAGCTTATCCAGCAGCCGGAGCAAAAAGGTTTTTTCCAAAAGCAAAAAGAAGGCGTGATACAGTCCCCAGATCAAAAAGGTCCAGGATGCTCCGTGCCACAGACCGGTCAGGGCCCAGACAATCAGAATGTTCATCAGCTGCTTTTGCAGACCGCAGCGATTGCCCCCCAGAGGGATATAAACATAATCCCGGAACCACGTCCCAAGGCTGATATGCCAGCGCCGCCAGAATTCTGTGATGGAGGACGCCGCGTAGGGAAAACGGAAGTTCTCCATAAACTCAAAGCCCAGCATCCGGCCCAGTCCGATGGCCATATCCGAATATCCGGAGAAATCAAAATAAATCTGAAGCGAAAACGCGATAGTACCGAGCCATGCGCCCACAAACGACAGGGATGAGGCGGAAGCCGAGGCGTAGCAATCCCATAACAGACCGATATTATTCGCCAGAAGAACCTTTTTTCCCAGCCCCAGCGCAAAACGTCCGATACCGGAGGCAAAGCTTTCCGCAGAGCGCCGATTCGCTTCAAACTGCCAGGCAAGATCCTTATATCGCACAATCGGCCCCGCAATCAGCTGGGGAAAGAGCGCAACAAAGGTACCGAAACGGATAAAATTACGCTGCGGCTCGGCATCGTTGCGATAAACATCAATCGGATAGCTCATTCCCTGGAAGGTATAGAAAGAAATGCCGATCGGCAGCGCAACCTCCGGAACCGGCAATTGAAGGTAAGGGAGCGCATTAAGAGTCCGGACAAAAAGTGCGGAATATTTGAAAAAGAACAGAAGACCGATGTTGACAATCGCATTGCCGGCCAGAATCCACCTTGCCCTTCGTTTATCGTCCCGATAGCGACCGACCAGAAGCCCCGCCGCATAATTGACCCCAATGGAAAGCAGCATCAAAAAGACGTAAACCGGTTCGCCCCATGCGTAAAAGACCAGATTGACAACAAAAAGCCATCCCATCCGCACGCTGCCCGGAGCCAGATAGTATACGAGCAAAACGATGGGTAAATAAACAAACAAAAACAGCAGACTGGAAAAGACCATGTGATTACTCCTCGGAATCACTTTCCGGCACAAAACCGGCCAGGGGATTGGCGGCTGCCGCCTCGCGGAGCTGTGCGTTTTCGATGTGAGTATAGATTTGCGTCGTGTTCAGACTGTCATGGCCGAGAATTTCCTGCAGCGTGCGCACATCCACGCCATTTTGCAGCATCAGCGTCGCCGCCGTATGGCGCAGCTTGTGGGCGGAATATTTATCCGCATCCAACCCGGCCCGGAGCAATGTTTTTTTGATCATGACCTGCACCGCGTCCACGCTCATTCGTTTTCTGCGGTTAGAGATAAACAGAGCGTTATCAAGAGGGGAGGACAATCGGCGCATATCCAGCCAGTCGCTCAACGCCTGCAGGCAGGATGTATTCAGGTATACAACGCGTTCCTTGTTGCCCTTGCCGTGCAGCGTCATGCATTCACCGCGCAGGTCCGATACATTCAGATTGACCATTTCCGACACGCGCAGTCCGCAATTCAAAAACAGGCACAAAATACAATAATCCCGCTCCTTATTTTTCCCGTCCACCGAGGACAGCAATCGGCAGCTTTCCTCCAAGGTCAGAAAACGGGGGAGAGACTTTTGCAGCTTAGGAGAATCCAGATTTTCCACGGGATTGGATTTCATCTGTTTTGTGATAACCGTATGATATTTATAAAAGCCACGAATGGAAACAATCATGCGGGCACGGGAGGAGGCATTCAACCCGCGGTCTCTGGACAGATACGCCATGAAATCATAAACCTCCGCCAGAGAAACCTGTTCAAAAAAAGACAGGGATAAATCCGAAATATCGATTTCATCCAGAGCGCTTGCGCGCGGAACAAGACCGCGGGAAAGCTTCAAATAACGGGCAAAGGTGCGCAAATCCAGATAATACGAATCCACCGTGGCGGCGGACTGGCCCTTAATCGTATCGTGATAAACCAGAAAATCGCGAATCGGCGCCGGTGAATCTTCCCGATAATTCAAAGCAGGCACTCCTTTACAACCAAAATCAACGCGCAAAATCCAAGAGAGGGGACCCGGAAAGCAAAACATGAATCGACACCTATAATTCGGCATAATTAATATTATGCCGAATACAGGGGAGTCTTACACTGATAAAAAGCTCCTCGAATCACAGAATCTTATCGATAGCCTGACGAAGCGTGGAAACCGCTATGAGCTCCAGTCCATCCGGCGCATGAATCGCCCCGCGATGCCGTGACGGCACCAGACAGCTTTTAAATCCCATTCTGGCGATTTCCGCAAGCCGCTGGTCCAGGAATTGCACGCTGCGGATTTCTCCCGTCAGACCGATTTCGCCGACCGCCGCCACATCCGACGGAATGACCCGATCCCGCACACTGGACGCCAGTGCCAGACACGCGGACAAATCCGCCGCCGGCTCACCGATGGTAAGACCGCCAATCACATTGACGTAGGCATCGCACGCGGATATGGACATCCCGCCGCGTTTTTCGAGAACCGCCAAAAGCAGCACCGCCCGGTTATAATCAAAGCCATTGGCGTTTCGACGCCCGGAGGCAAAGCTCGACGGCGTAACCAGCGCCTGTATTTCCGCCAGCACCGGTCTGGAGCCCTCCATCACGCAGGTCACGCAGGTCCCCGGGGCGTTTTCCGGCCGTCCGGACAACAGCATTTCCGACGGATTCGGAACCTCTCTCAGCCCGTTTGAGAGCATTTCAAACACGCCGATTTCATTCGTTGAACCGAATCGATTTTTTGCAGCGCGCAATATACGGTAGCTGTAGTTGTCATCACCCTCAAAATATAGTACACAATCCACCATATGCTCCAGCACCTTGGGGCCCGCGATTGCGCCGTCCTTGTTCACATGGCCGACCACAAAGGCGGTAAAGCCGCCCATTTTTGCCAGCTGCATGATTTCCATGGCGCATTGCTTGACCTGGGCGACACTGCCGGGCGACGATGTCAATTCCGGATCATACACCGTCTGGATGGAGTCCACAATCAGCACATCCGGTGAAATTTCCTCCACGGCGGCGATAATATCATGAATATCGGTACCGGCAAGAATGTACAGCGAATCGTTCTCTACATGCAGTCGTTCGGCGCGCATTTTCAGCTGGTGCTCGCTTTCCTCGCCGGAGACATAGAGAATGGTCTCCTCCTTATCCAGCAGTCCACAGACCTGAAGAAGAAGCGTCGATTTGCCGATGCCGGGAGCACCGCCGAAAAGGACAATACTCCCCCGTACCGCTCCCCCGCCCAATACGCGGTTGAGCTCTCCCAAACCGGTGGTGAAGCGAATATCGTCCTTTGCGTCCAGCTCGCTGATGCGATGCGGAAGCGCTCTTTGCCGCGCGGAGGCGACCGCCTCGCGGGTTTTTACAACCGGCGATTCCACCAGCGTGTTCCAGGCTCCGCAGGCCGGACACTGTCCCTGCCAGCGGACTGTTTCGTTCCCGCATTGAGAACAATAAAACATGGTCTTGTTTTTCATACTCTCTCCCCCGTTTCCAGCGAATCGAGAAAACGTCTGAATCGATCCACTCCCAGCTTCAGACAATCCATATCCGCCGCGAAGCTCCATCGTACAAACCCGGGCCGGCAAAATGCCGAGCCGGGCGTCAGAGCAACATATTGTTTTTCCAGAAGACGCCTGCAAAACGCCACATCATCCGACAACGCTGCGCCGTCCGATACCCGGCCGATAAACGGACGGATATCAATAAACAGATAAAACGCCCCCTCCGGCCGAATTACACGTATTCCATCCACCTCGTCAAGAAGATGAAGCATAGCGTCACGGCGCGCTCGAAACGCCTTGCAAAAACGTTCCGCTTCATCGTAGGACGCCGTATATGCCTCCAACGCCGCCATCTGGCTGACGGTAGAGGCGCACCCTGCCATATTCGACAGGCACGACGCCATGACCGACGCAATGGATTCATTGCCCGCCGCATAACCGACCCGCCAGCCCGTCATAGCAAAGCTTTTGGACGCGCCGCCAACCACGATGGTTCTGTTTTGGGCATCCTCGTCAATAGCCGCGGGACTGACAAACGGCTGCTCCGTATACACAAGGCCGCTGTAAATCTCATCCGAGAGAATATACAGGTCCTGTTCACGACAAAATCGGCAGAGCTTTTCGAGCTCCTCACGGGAATAGACCTTCCCGGTCGGGTTGCAGGGCTGATTGAGAATCATCAGCTTGCTGCGGGGCGAAACACAGCGCTTCAACGCCTCCACCGTCACAGAAAAGTTTTCTTTCTCGTCTGTCGGTACCAATACGGGCACACCGCCCGCCAGACGAATCTGCTGCATATAGCTCGGCCAGCACGGAACCGGCAATAAAACCTCGTCCCCCGGATTGAGCAGGGCCTGCAGCGCGGCGTATACCGCAAGCTTCGCCCCGCCCGTTATCACAATCTGTTCCGCCGGAATGGCCACGCCGCGTTGGGATCTCAGCTTTTCGGAGATTGCCTCACGCAAAGGCAAAAAACCGGCAGCCGTGGAATATTTCGTACAGCCGTCCTGTATGGCGCGAATCCCGGCGGCCGATATCGCGGAAGGTGTTTGAAAATCCGGCTCTCCGACGCAAAAGCTCAGCACCGGTCTCCCCTGCTGTTTTAGCTCGCGGGCATAATCACTCATGACCTGGGCCGGATTGACCGGCACCGAGGTGGAAACGGACGAAATCGGCTTCATATTGATTCGATTCCCCCAACGAGCTTATGCATAAAACCGCGCCGTCTGAGCGTGAACCTGCGAGACAGAAACCTCCGTCCGGGCGAAGGTCTTGGACAGATAGTCTCTCAGCACCGGAACCACCACGTTTTCCGTGCAGAAATGGTCCGCATCGATTAGATTCAGGCCCAATTCGGCGGCACGGAGAAACTGATCGTATTTAATGTCCGCCGTAACATAGGTATCGCAGCCGGCGTCCACCGCCAGCTCCAGCTCGCCGCCGCCGGACCCGCCGCAGACCGCCACACGGCGCACTTCACGCCCCGCATCGTGATAACGAAGGCCGTTCGACGCCAGCCGTTCCTTGACCAGAGAAAGAAAACGCGGCATGGAAAGCGGCTCCGTCATCTCCCCAACCCGGCCGATTTCGCTGATTGGGTCAAATTGGCCGATATTCGTCAGACCAAGCGTCTGCGCCAGCGCATCATTCACGCCGCCGGCTGCTGCGTCCAGATTGGTATGCATGCAGATTGCCGCCACGCCATGCTCCGCGAGCTTCAGAATTTTCTGCCCCTCCGGGGTGGAATCCGTAACCGACTTGAGACTGAAAAAAAGAGGATGGTGGCTGACAATCAGCTCCGCGCCAAGAGATATCGCTTCCTCAATGACCGCGTCGGTAATATCCAGCGCAACCAAAATTTTGTGAACGTCGCGCTCTGCCCGTCCGACGAGATGACCGACGTTGTCAAAGTCCAGCTTCAGGCTCCGCGGCGCTAGCTCCATCAGCGCCTGCTCCAGCTCGTATACCTTCGGCATGTTCTATCCACTCCTTTATTTCGACGAGAGAATCGTAAATTTGTCTGCTTTCCGGGTTAAAGGGCGCGGCTCTTCTCTCCCGGTCAAGAAATTGATGAAGGTAAGGAAGAACGTATTCCTCACCGACTATCCGTTCTTTTTTGCCAAGCAGCAATTCACCCGGCGTATAGGGCTCCGGGACGCCGCTTTGAGCGCGTAGGACGGAATAATATTTTCCGTTGTCGTAAATAATTTTTTCCGTATCAATCCGAAAAGAGTGCTCCCCCAGCCACTGTCTGAGAAGAGACTGCCTGGACTGCGGCTGCAAAATGATGGTCTGCAGCTCCCCAATCCATGGCGCAGCTGACAGAATCCCGATCATGGTTTCGCCGCCCATACCGGCCAGAATCAGTGTATCTCCGTCCGCCGCGGAAAAGCCGTCCAGACCATCCGCCAGACGGGTCGAGACGATGTCCTGCGCATCCTGCTGCGCGATAAAGGCCTGCGCCCGCTGCAGCGGACCGGGGTTTACATCCGACGCCCAGGCATGACAAATACGTCCCGTCTGAGCCAGATACACCGGAACCATCGCGTGATCGGTTCCAACATCCAGAATCCGGCTTCCCTGCGGAACAAGAGCGCAAATAGCAGCTAATCGTTCGGAAAGATGAATCATAGCAATAAAAAAAAGCAGGGCAGCACCGTATGGTAAAACCCTGCCTTTTTAAGGTTACCCCTGGTGAGAGGCGATGAAGGCGTTAACTTCGTTCACGAAGGGATCCACTTCGACCCCGTGAGCCATGCAGGCCGCTTCGATGCTCTCGCCGGTCGCATAGGCGCAGCCGAGGCAGTGCATTCCGATGCGCTCAAACAGGGGCGTCGTCTCCGGAGCGTTTAACATAATGTCGTAAACAATGGTGTCTTTTGTAACCTGATACATTTGAGAATCCTCCTCATAAATTCGGCATAATGTGAGTATACCTTATATCACAAAAAGAAGCAACCAATAAAATAACAGGGACGCAGAAATCGCGTCCCTGTTATTTTATTTACGCAGTGAAGGATTACATCTCGCCGGCGCGAAGCTTGGCAAAGCAATCACTGCAATAAACAGGACGGCCGTCCTTCGGCTCAAAAGGAACACGGGCTTCCCCGCCGCAGGCGGAGCAAGTGCGGGTGAAGTATTCCTTGGGGCCACGGGAAGCCTGCTTACGGGCGTCACGGCAGGCCTTGCAGCGCTGGGGCTCATTCTGGAAGCCGCGCTCAGCGTAGAATTCCTGCTCACCGGCGGAAAATACGAACTCCTGTCCGCAATCCTTACATACCAGGGTCTTGTCTTCGAACATTTTGGATCCTCTCTTTTGATAATTTGTCCCGGAGGGCATGATATTTGCGATCAGCCGGAGCTGTTTTCGCCTTGAAGAAATGCAATCAGCTTTTTGCGGATGCGGGAGATGGCGTTATCGACGGTCTTGGTATCATGGTCGATAGCCCGCGCAATCTCACCATAGGACAGCCCCTCCAGATAAAGACGTAGAACGCGAAGCTCCAGTCCGGAAAGGCAGGAAGTAAAAGCTGAAAAAAACTCACGATCGCTCTCTTTCGCAAGAACTTGCTCTTCGGGATGAGAAGATAATTCCTGAAACAAGGGATGAGAGAGAACTGTATCCATGGGAAGCGCGGTATTGAGCGGAAGATATTTTTGTGCCAAAGCGCTGCGAACGGCGGAATGGAGTCGGTTGCGGATGCACACCTCGGCAAAAGAAGCGAAGGACGCGCCGTTCTCGGGACGAAAGGCGCGAATCGCGGAAAGCAGACCGAGCATGCCCTCCTGGATGAGGTCCTCCCCATCGCCGCCGACCAAAAACAGTGGACGGGAAAGTCTGCGGACCAGTCGCGCATAACGGTGGGCCAGCTCGTCCTCGGCAGAGGAATCCCCCGCCCCGGCGGCGGTCAGAAGCTCTTCATCACAAAGAAGCGATAAATCCATCATCTCTACACCAACGCACTATAATTATATACTAAGAAACGCCCAAGTCAAGCATTTTCTTTGTTTAATCGTCCAAGTTCATTTCGACCTGGCCGCAAAACGGAATACCGAGGTGCTCATAGGCCTTTCTTGTGACACAACGCCCCCGCGGCGTTCGGGTCAAAAAGCCGTTTTGCAGAAGAAACGGCTCGTAGACATCCTCCAACGTAACGGACTCCTCGTTGATGGTGGCCGCCAGCGTATCAAGGCCCACAGGACCGCCGCCGTAAAACTCAATGATACTGCGCAGCATCAGTCGGTCCACGGAATCCAGCCCTGTTTTGTCCACCTCCAGACGCGAAAGCGCCTCGTCGGCAATCGCCTTGGTAATGATACCGTCTCCATAAACCTGGGAAAAATCCCGAACCCGCCGGAGCATGCGGTTGGCAATGCGCGGCGTTCCCCGGCTGCGGGAGGCAATTTCCTCCGCGCCGTCGGGTTCGATTTCGACATTGAGAATACCGGCGCTGCGCTCCACGATCCGCTGCAGATCCGGTACGGAATAGAGCTCCAGGCGCAGCACCACACCGAATCGATCGCGCAAAGGGGCCGACAACTGGCCGGAACGCGTGGTCGCTCCGATCAGCGTAAAACGAGGCAGATCCAGACGAATGGAATTGGCGGAGGGACCCTTGCCGATGATGATGTCAATAACATGGTCCTCCATGGCGGGATAGAGAATCTCCTCCACAGAACGGTTGAGCCGATGGATTTCGTCCACAAAGAGAATATCGTTTTCCTGCAGATTGGTCAGCAGCGCCGCCAGATCGCCCTGCTTTTCGATGGCCGGACCGGAGGTAATGCGCAGGTTGACACCCATTTCGTTGGCAATGACGGAGGCCAGCGTTGTTTTGCCGAGTCCCGGAGGACCATGGAGCAAAACGTGATCAAGCGGCTCCCCTCTCATTTTGGCAGCTTGAATAAAAACGCGCAGATTTTCCTTGGCCTTATCCTGTCCGGTATACTCGCTCAAAAAGCGAGGCCGCAGCGAAACTTCCGCCGTATCCTCCGGAAGCACAGAGGTCGTCGTCAGCGTCTGTTCGGACTGGGAATCGGAAAAATTAATGCTCACAGCGTACCCCTCACTTCATCGAATTTTTCAGCGCGCAGCGAATGATTTCCTCCACGGGGAGCTCCGGATCGATGCCGCGCAGGGCCGCCGAAGCATCCGACGGCGAAAAGCCCAGCGCCTGCAGCGCAGCCGCCGCCTCCCCCGCTTTTCCGGTACCAGACGGTCCGACAGGCGAAGCCGCGGCGGAAAAAACAAGAGTATTGTCCTTTTGCAGCTTATCCTTCAGCTCTAGGACGATGCGCTGAGCGATTTTCTTCCCGATTCCCTGGGCGGAGGTGAGAAGCTTATCATCCCCCGAAAGAATGGCCATGGAGATGGTTTCCGGCGAGGAAACAGAGAGAACGGAAAGCGCCGCCTTGGGTCCCACGCCCGAAACGGAGACCAGATGCTCGTAAAGCCGCTTTTCGTCAAGAGACAAGAAGGCAGAAAGCTCCATCGCGTCCTCCCGCACCTGCAGAACCGTATAAAGCTTTGCTTCCTCCCCCACGGAAAGTCCCGCCATCGTATAGGCGGAAACATTCAGCAAAAAGCCCACGCCGCCGCATTCGAGAACAACGCTGCCGGGAAGAATATCGGTTACAATGCCGGTTAAATGGTGGAACACTGGTCTGCCTCCTTGTTAGAAAGAAGTCTGCTCGTAGAGCTGCGGGAATGACAGATGGCGAGCGCCAGGGCATCGGCCGCGTCATCCGGCTTTGGCTTGGTTTGCATGCTTAAAATCCGCTGGACCATATAGATGACCTGTTTTTTCTCCGCACGGCCGTAGCCCACCACGGATTGCTTCACCTGCAGCGGGGTATACTCGAACACGGGAACACCGCTTTGGAACACCGAAAGCAGAATGACACCACGCCCGTGAGCAACGGAAATGCCGGTGGTAATGTTGGTGTTGAAAAAAAGCTCCTCAATGGAAATTTCGTCCGGCGAAAAGGTCGCAATCAACTCGTTCATATCGTCGTAGAGCATGCTCAGGCGCGACGAAAGACTGTGTCCCGCCGGGGTGGAAATCACGCCGCAGGAAACATATTGGTTCTTTGATCCGATTGTGTCAATCACCCCAAAACCGACCGTAGCGATCCCGGGGTCAATACCCATAATTCTCATAATCCTCATTATAACATAAAATCGGCACCGCTTCAACGGCGGTGCCGATTTTATATTACGCTCTGGGATGCGCCTTGATGTAAACATCCTTCAGCTGGCGTTTGACCAGCTGGGAATAAATCTGGGTCGAGCTGATATCCGCGTGCCCGAGCATCTCCTGAATGGAACGAAGGTCTGCCCCGTTTTCGAGCAGATGGGTCGCAAAGCTATGGCGAAGAGTGTGGGGCGTAATGTCTTTTTCGATGCCGGCTTTTTGCTGATAGGATTTGATAATCTTCCAAAAGCCCTGCCGGCTCATGCGTTCCCCGTTCACATTGACGAACAAAGCGCGCTCCGCGGGAGAGGAAACCATCTGGGGGCGAATAAATTCGATATAATCCTTCAGCGCCTTCACCGCGGCGGCATAAAGCGGGATGGCGCGAATCTTGTCCCTGCTGCGGCAGGAAATGATGCCGGCCGAAAGATTCACATCGCCCACATCCAGATTGATAAGCTCCGACACGCGGATGCCCGTGGCATACAAAAGCTCCAGCATCGCCCGGTCGCGATAGCCCTTGCGATCGGAGCACTCCGGCTGTTCCAGAAGCAGTTCCACCTCGCGGGCGGTCAGAATCTCCGGCAGCTTGTGAGAGGATTTTTCGGGAACCAGCTTCATGGCCGGGTTATAGGAGACAAAGCCCTTTACAACGAGAAAAGAATAAAAATTCTTGAGCGAGGCAATGTTCCGGGAAACCGTGGAGACGGACTTGCCCGCGGAGCGAAGGGAGGAAATATAGGACTCGAGATGCTCCTCATTCGCCGCCGTATAGACGGATACACCCTGCTCAGACAAAAATTCCCCCAACTGACGCACGTCCCGAAGATAGGAGCTGAGCGTATTGACCGACGCGTTTTTGACGTCAATCAGGTAGTTTTCGTACGCAAGAAGAAAATCCGTATTTTTCATAACCAAAGGGTCCTGCCTTCCCGGCAACGATACCATTGCCTTTTCTATTTACATAATATATAACAATTCAAAATTGTAATCAATACTATTCATTCAAAATTCAAAAAATCGTGAATTATCACAAATATTATGTAAACTATATTATGTAAACCAGATAAATCTAATATTCATAAATCCTTGTATTTTCTTGCATTTTACTATATCTTGTGTCAATAAATCGTTATAAATCACCATATACGGATAATCAAAACAGTTTTATGTAAACCAGTGCAAATGATAACGATTTGTTATCGTTTATACTTCATCCGTTTCCTGTCTTCCCAAAATAGTCGACCTTTTTCGATTCTATTCCGGGGATAACACAAGCTGTTGTGGTTGTGGGCAAAGTGAACAAAAAAAATCCCCCTCTCCCCTGCCGTTGGCAGAAAAGAGGGGGAATTCGCCGAAGCTTTGAAAGCGGATTTATTGGTTTTCTTCCTGGGTGGCTTTGCCCTTGGTGCTGATGGCCCATTTGGCAACCTGGATCCGGACGCGGTCCTCGCCGGTTTCGAAGACGATGAAGTTGTCCTTCACGGAAACAATCTTTCCGACAATGCCGCCAATGGTCGTAACCGTATCGCCGACAGCCAGCTCGTTGCGCATCTCCTGCTGCTGTTTCTTCCGCTTGTTTTCGGGACGAATGAGCAGGAAGTAGAACACGGCAATCATGACCACCATGATAATCAGCATGCTCCAGCTGCTGCCGGTTGCATCCGTGGTCTCGGCGCTCGTCGTCGTGGTGGTGGCGCAGCCGGTCAGAACCATAGCAAGGAGCAGGACCGCCACCAGCAGGCTCATCCGCTTAAAAAGCATAGATTTCTTCATTCGATATACCTCCATGTATAATTCCTTGGGCAACGCCGCATAATTCTGGTACGTAAGATGCGCCGGGAAATTTTTCGGCAGATGAAACAAAAAGCACAGGGAATACTTTGTGTATTGCCGAGCATTTTTGTGAAATTTGCCGGAAATATTTCCAAGCAGATTACGTGCCGAGAATTGTGCGGTGTTGCCCTTGGTATTATATCCATTTCTATATTCTTGTGTCAAGCAATTGGGCGTAATTTCTGCGGTACTGTTCCATTTCCCCTTTTTCAATCGCCGCCCGGATTTCTTCCATCAGTCGGTTATAAAAGCGAAGATTGTGCATCACGGCAAAGCGAAGCGCAAGCTGTTCCTCCGCCTTGAACAGATGGCGTAGATAGGCGCGGCTGTAGCTTTGGCAGACAGGGCAGTCGCAGGTCGCGTCAATCGGTCCGTCGTCACGGGTATATTTCTCGTTTTTAATGTTGATAATTCCCTGTTTGGTAAACAGATGACCATGACGTCCGTTTCGCGCCGGCATAACGCAGTCGAATAAATCCACTCCGCGGCAAACGCCCTCGATGATGTTCCCCGGGGTTCCGACCCCCATTAGATACCGGGGTCTGTCCGCGGGCATATACGGCTCCACCGCTTCGATGGTATCATACATTTCCTGCGCCGTTTCTCCGACCGCCAGACCGCCGATGGCATATCCGGGCAAATCCAGTTCGGCTATGCGCTTCATGTGGTCAATCCGGATATCATGATAAATCCCACCCTGATTGATGCCGAAGAGCATCTGGCCGGGGTTGACCGCCTGCGGTTCGGCGCGATATTGCTCCAGTGCCTCCCGGCAGCGCAGAAGCCAGCGGTAGGTTCGCATGGCGGACTGCTCGAAATACTCGCGCGGAGAGGGAATTTTGACGCACTCGTCAAAGGCCATGACCACATCGCTGCCGAGATTGGCCTGGATTCGCATGCTCTGCTCCGGCCCCATAAACAAAGGACGCCCGTCGATATGGGAATGGAACGCCACCCCCTCCTCCGTGACCTTGCGAAGCTGGGCCAACGAAAACACCTGAAAGCCGCCGCTGTCGGTCAGAATCGGACCGTCCCATCGCATAAAACGGTGCAGTCCCCCCAGATCGCGGATAATTTCATCCCCGGGGCGAAGATGCAGATGATAGGTATTGGAAAGCTCCACCTGGCATCCGATTTCCCGCAGATCCCGGGAGGATAAGCCGCCCTTGATGGCGGCGCGCGTCCCTACATTCATAAACGCCGGTGTCTGTACCGTGCCGTGCGGCGTGATAAAAACGGCTCGTCTGGCACGGCCGTCGGTTTTGATGATTTCCAGCATGGTTTCCTCCAAAAAATCAGGTTATCAGCATTGCGTCGCCAAAGGAGAAAAAGCGATACCGCTCCGCCACCGCCTCGCGATAAGCTTGGAGAATATTCTCCCGCCCGGCCAAAGCCGAGACAAGCATCAGCAGCGTGGAACCCGGCAGATGAAAGTTGGTTATCAACGAGTCAACACATCGGAAGGAATATCCGGGATAGATAAAAATATCGGTCCAGCCCTCCGTTGCCTTCAGTACGCCATCCGACGAGGTAAAGCTCTCAAGTGTGCGGCAGCTGGTTGTGCCGACGCTGAAAACACGATGTCCGTTTTCATGACAGCTCATAACAGCCCGGGCCGTATCCTCCGGCACGGTACAGAATTCCGAGTGCATGGCATGGTCCTCGATATTTTCTTCCTTTACAGGACGAAAAGTGCCAAGTCCGACATGCAGCGTCAGATAATTGACCGAAACCCCTCGCGCCGCGATATCCGACAGCAATTCCTTTGTAAAATGCAGCCCCGCTGTCGGCGCCGCCGCGCTGCCCGGTTCGCGGGAATAAACCGTCTGATAACGTTCGGGATCAGCCAGCTTTTCATGGATATACGGCGGAAGCGGCATCTGGCCCAGCTCCTCCAACACCTCCATAAAAATGCCGTTATACCGAAATTTCACCAATCGGTTGCCGTCTTCAAACACATCCAGCACCTCGGCCTGCATTTTGCCGGCAAAATCGATAATAGTACCGGGACGGCATTTCTTCCCGGGCCTCGCAAGACATTCCCAGCAATCCCCTCCCCGATCCTTGAGGAGCATGATTTCGGTCACGCCGCCGCTTTCCCGCGTACCGAACAGGCGGGCGGGAATCACACGGGAGTCGTTGAGAACCAGACAGTCTCCCCTTTGGAGAAACTCCGGAAGATCGTAAAAATGACGGTGCTCCATGGCGCCGGTATGCTTGTCGAGCACCATCAGACGGGATGTATCCCGTTTTTCGGCCGGAGTCTGCGCAATCAATTCCTCCGGCAGGTCATAGATAAAGTCGCTTGTTTTCAAATCGTTACCCCATGCACCAATTCTGTGCTGTCATAATAAAATCCAAGGATTTCCCGATAGGTTTTGTTATAGTATTTGGCCATGGCATAAGCGCCCCATTGGCTCATGCCGACATTATGCCCCCAGCCGCGGCGTGTCAGCGAAAAGCTGTCCGTATCGCTGTCGTAGACGACCATATACCGGTAGCTGTACATCGAAAAATCAAAATAGCCCAGGAAGGTCCAGCGGGAATCGCCGGTAAAGGAGGCGCTCTTTCCGTTTACATCCGTAACGACAACGGATTTCACATTGCCCGTAACGGGATAGGTATTGACCGTAATGCCGTTCGGCGCAATCGTGCTCAGCCCCAAGGCAGAGGCAAGCTTGTTCATTTGGTCGGATGTCCTCGCGAAGGTGTGCGTATTCACATAATAGCTGATTTCCGAAGCCGCCGCGCCCTCATAGGGGTCCACCTTGCCAATGAGATAGCTGTAGGTCGTGTACCAGATATGGCCGCTGTCCTCCGTAGCGCCGCCGTCCGAGGAGGAGAAATAGCAGGTGCAAAGACAGCGCTTGCTGCCGGATAGATACGTCAGCACCTGCCCTTCGGTTTCCTCTACCGCCTTATCGGAATTGGCAAAATACTGATCGGAGCAGGTCTGCCGCCCCTGATAGCACTGATCGGCGGTTCCTGGCGTCAGATCATAGCCTTTTGACGCGTATTTATTGAAATTGGCAATCACATAGTTGCGGGCCGCCACCGCCTGGGCCTTAAGCGCCTCGAGCGGCCATCCGGGCGAGGATTCAAAGGGCACCACACCCTTCACATATTCCTCCAGACCCACCACATTGATTGCGGTCAGCTTGGCGGAATCCGGCCGGAAGCTGAAAGCTCCGTAATAGGTCCAATAGGTTCCTTTGCTGCTGTTCCAGATTTTAATCTTTTCGGAATCTATGGGCTGAATCACAATTTCTCCGGAAGAGGTGAAAATCTCGTCCCCCGACGAATAATTCACGATTTTAACACCGCCGTCGGAAACGGACAATTCCAGCGTTGATGCTTCCAGCGTTCCCTGCGAGACAAAATGACGGGAAGCGTCCAGCGTACCGTATTCAAAATATCCGCCGGTCGGATTATTCAGCCAAGTTTTCGAAACCGCCGTGCTGCCGTAATAAATCGCCACCTTGACGGTATCGTATTTGATTGTGTAATTAACATCCAGAAGCGGGGCCGGTGTCGACGCGTCGGTGGTCTCCGGGTCCGTTTCCGGCTCAAAATCCGTATTTTCTCCGAGCGCCCTGCAAAGATTGCAGAAGATGGTGGCCACCTCCGCGCGGGTCGCCGCGTTCTGCGGGTAGAAATTGCCGTCATCGGAGCCGTTGACGATGCCGCACGCGCGCATCTCGTATACCGCGTCTCGGGCCCAGTCGCTGATATGGTCGTCATCACCAAAAAGCGCCGTGCTGCCGGTTCTGCTCAGCGTGATGCCCGCATGGGATAGATACCGCTGCAGCATCGCGCAGATCTGTTCGCGGGTGATGTCGGTATCGGGAGAGAACACATCTTCCGCTCCGTAGCCATTTACAACCCCGGCATCAAAAGACCAGAGAGCATACGATGCGTAATAGGCGGAATAATCGACATCCGAAAAGCTGTGAAAGGGATAAGTAAAGGAAAGAAGATCTCCGCGAATGTATCCCGTCACATTGTTTACCTTTACCTGATACCACTCACCGCTAACGCCGAGAACCGTGACCGCGGTCCCTTGGTTGCAGCTGCCCAGCTTGTCATAAGAGGTAGAGGGACCGGAGCGAATATTGCACCCGCAATTCGTCGAAGCCACTGTCTGCGCGGCCGAGGCATACCGCCCCAGAACCGTGACGAACATCGCGCGGGTCATATTCCCACCGGGAGAAAAGGAGCTGTTGCTCGTTCCGTAAAAAAGCCCTCTTTGCACGCAGAACCCGACGCTGTTATAATACCAGCTGTTGCTGCTGACATCCGTAAAATCCGATACGGATGCCGCCGAGGCCTCGGTTGTCAGCAAGGGAAGAAAGCCCACTACAAACAGCGAGCAGATCAAAACGAAACAGAAAATCTTATTGCATCGTGTTGATAATGTCATAGAAAACCCTTTCGAATGCAAAGCAAAAATTAAACAATTGACCTGACTACGGTTCTATGCTATACTTTGCGCACATTACAAATATAAACAATAGATTACATTTTGTCAACAAAATAGTATCAAATACAACATTTCAAGGTGGTGTTTCTATGAATAAGAAAAAAGTTGGTGTTATCGGCGCGACCGGCATGGTCGGACAGCGTTTTGTTTCTCTGCTGGCAGAGCATCCCTGGTTCACGCTGACTGTTCTCGCCGCGAGCGAGCGCAGCGCCGGAAAACGCTATGAAGACGCCGTCGGCGCCAAGTGGGCGCTGGAGGTTCCCATGCCGGAGAGCACGAAGGACATGATTGTCATGGACTCCCTGGCCGACCGGGAAAAAATCGCCGCGCAGGTGGACTTTGTTTTCTGCGCCGTCGACATGAAAAAGGACGAACTGATCGCGCTGGAGGAATCCTACGCCCGACTCGAGTGCCCCGTCGTCTCCAACAACAGCGCGCACCGTTGGACGCCGGATGTGCCGATGGTCGTGCCGGAAATCAACCCCGAGCATCTCAACGTGATTCCCTATCAGCGCAAACGCCTGGGCACCAAGCGCGGCTTTATCGCCGTCAAGTCCAACTGCTCGCTGCAGTCCTATGTCCCCGCGCTGCACCCGCTCAAGGACGAGTTCGGTCTTGAGCGCGCTCTCGTCTGCACGTATCAGGCAATTTCCGGCGCCGGCAAAACCTTTGAAACCTGGCCCGAAATGGTGGATAACATCATCCCCTATATCGGCGGCGAGGAAGAAAAGAGCGAGCGCGAGCCCATGAAGCTCTGGGGCCGCATCGAAAACGGCGTCATTGTTAACGCCGAGAATCCCTCCATTACCGCCCAGTGTCTGCGTGTCCCCGCCTCCAACGGACACATGGCCGCCGTCTTCATGCAGTTCAAAACCAAGCCGACCATGGAGCAAATTCTCGACCGTTGGCAGCGCTTCAAGGGCCGCCCGCAGGAGTTGGCGCTCCCCTCCGCCCCGAAGCAGTTCCTTCACTATTTTGAGGAGGACAATCGTCCGCAGACCCGTCTTGACCGCATGCTTGAAAACGGCATGGCGGTATCCATCGGCCGCCTGCGCCCGGACACCCAGTACGACTACAAGTTCGTCTGTCTGTCCCACAACACGCTGCGCGGAGCCGCCGGCGGCGCTGTCTTGCTGGCCGAGCTGCTCAACGCCGAGGGCTGGTTTGAATAATTCGTTCGAATAACAAAAACGCCGTGTCAAGCACGGCGTTTTTGTTATTCCGGAACGGAAATCCGGTCGATTTGCAAACCGGAACGGGTGGCGTATAAAATCGTTTTCATCGTTCCACCGGTAATGCCACGATAGGCGGCAATCAGACGCGTCGAGTGATTGACCATATAATAATTGCGTTCCATCATGCAGTTGGAGGTGTAGAGTTCTCGAAGGACCGTGACTCGATCGCTCTGCTCCAACAGGGCGGCGTAGCGGGTCTTGAGCGTATCCTTCCACCGATCCGGCTGGCCGCGAAAGGGAATAGCAGCCTCCAGAATTACATCCGGACAGGCATCGCGAAGCGCGATAACCGCCTCGCAAAAATACATATCACAGCCCGTCGCCATCCCGCACAAAAACCGGCGATAGCCGGCCTCATACGCCCGGTGAAGACTTTGGTGCAGGGCCGTTTTGAGCGCAAGACAGCGCGCATCGTCCTCGTTCGCCCGCCAGGGGAGTTTTTCCATCCGATGCCCGGAAAAACAGCAGGTTATATTTTTTTCTTCTTCACGGCAATTCTTTTCCATATCCTTATGATACCATAGTATCGCGCATATTGCATTTATATTTTTCCGTGTTATAATGAAAATGTCTTCAGGGCGGGGTGCAAGTCCCCACCGGCGGTAAAGCCCGCGAGCACGCCCAGCGTGTTGAGCCGATGCAATTCCGGCGCCGACAGTGACAGTCTGGATGGAAGAAGGCGTTTTGCTTTACGCATGGTCTCCTTCTGTTGCGCCCGGAGTTGTCCGGGTGCTTTTTTTATTCCAAAAGGAGGTGTTCCCATGAAGACAGAACAGACAAAAAAATGGTCAGCCGGACAGCTTGCAATCATCGGCATGCTATGCGCCGCCGCCTATGGCGCCAAGCTCATCTCCAATCTGGTCCCGATTGCGGTAGCCGGATTTCTGGAATTCGATTTAAAGGACGTTATTATTGCCATCTGCGGCTTTATATGCGGGCCGCTGTCCGCGGTCTGCGTCAGCGTCATCGTTTCCTTTATCGAAATGATCACCATCAGCGGAACGGGCTTCATCGGTCTGATTATGAACATCCTTTCAAGCTGCATGTTCTCGTGCATTGCGGCTGTGTTGTACAAGCATAACCGCAGTCTGAAGGGCGCCGTCTTCTCTCTGATTGCCGGGGTGCTGGGCATGACCGGGTGCATGCTTTTGTGGAATTATTTAATCACACCCATCTATATGGGCTACCCTCGCAGCGCTGTCGCCGCCATGCTCATCCCGGTATTTCTGCCATTCAACCTGATCAAGGGCGGCATCAACGCTGCGCTGACCATGCTGCTGTACCGTCCAATTGTCACCGCGCTGCACAAGGCCCATCTTCTCAAAGCCAGCCCCACCACCTCGGGAGGCAGCAGAAAGCGCGGACTGATTTTGGTCTCTCTGCTCCTTTTGGTCACATTTGCCCTTTTAGCTTTGGCTCTTGCCGGAATTATTTAAGCGGAGGTTGATACAATGTCTTACATTCCCACCCCTTCCCAGGCTCTGGAGCTCGTGAAAAAATACAACTCAGAGCCCTTTCATCTTCAGCATGCGCAGACCGTTTCCGTGGTCCTGGGCCGTCTGGCTGCCCAATTCGACCCCGGCAGCGAGGAATATTGGGCCGCTGTCGGCATGCTGCACGACATTGATTTTGAGCAGTGGCCCGAACAGCACTGTGTCAAAGTCGTGGAGCTGCTCCGACAGGAGGACATCGACGACACGGTTATCCACGCCGTGGTCAGTCACGGTTGGGGGCTCTGCTCCGACGTGGAGCCGACCCGCTATATGGAAAAGGTCCTCTTTGCCATCGACGAGCTGACCGGTCTCATCGGCGCCGCCGCGCTGATGCGTCCGACCGGGTTGGAAGGCATGGAGGTCAAATCCGTCACAAAAAAATTCAAGGACAAAAAATTCGCCGCCGGCTGCAGTCGCGACGTAATCACTCAGGGCGCTCAGATGCTGGGCATGGAATTGTCCGAGCTGATTGCCCTCACCCTCGGCGCCATGCAGGAGGGCCTGTAATACTTCCTTCATAAGAAAAACGCTCGCCGTGCGGTATATCTCCACGGATATGCCGCACGGCGGTTGGTATGGACAAAACATAAAAGAGGCAGACCAAACGGTCTGCCTCTCAACCCTGGTGGACGATACAAGACTCGAACTTGTGACCTCCCGCACGTCAAGCGGATGCGCTACCAGCTGCGCCAATCGTCCGAACGCAAGGGGTATAATAACGCACAAAAACGGTTTTGTCAATACCTAAAATGAAATATTCCTCAACTTGTCCAAACCTCGCAGACATCGGATATTTCGCCCGCCTGTGCCGTAATGGTACAATAGCCGGCGCCCACGCAGGTCACAAGACCGGTTTCGTCGACCGTAGCCACCGACGGATCGGAGGAGGTCCAGATAACCTCGGAATTCGTATTGGTGGGATAGACGATAACATCCAGTTGGACCTGCGAGCCGATGGGTTCGTAAAAGCCCGGCTGATCCATCCCGTACCAGGTAATCTGGATGCTGGTCACCGTGGGCATTGGAGTTGGACTGGGAGTCGGTTCGGCCGTGGGAGACGGAACCGGGGTCGGAACACCGGCCGCTGCGTCCTCGAGCTCAGCCGCCTGTTCCTCTTCGATTTGTGACTCATAATTGGAAACCGAAACGGAAAATCCCACAATAACCACGGCCACAATCGCCGCCAGCACAATCGCTCCGAACGGAGCAAAGGAGGGGGGACGCTTTGGCGTCCGATGCGGCGCGGTCACGGTGGAGGCTCTGACCGCAGCGGGCTCTTGAGACGCATCGGGTTCGTTCTTGCCCGCCTTTGATGTGCCGCAATATGGACATTTGGCGCGAAAGGACGAGTAGTGCCGATGACATATTTCGCATTGAATCTGCGGAAACAGTGACATAAGATTTCTCCTCCGTCAGGCAGAAAGCTTTTCGATGGCGATACGAATACGGGTCAGAGTTTCATCCTTACCGAGAATGCGGCAGATTTCGATCGCGCCGCCCGGAGTGACCGCCGTTCCGCTTGCCGCAATCCGGACCGGCCACATAAGCTGGGCGTTTTTGACCTCCAGCGCTTCTGCCAGTCCCATCAGCGCATCATGAATCGACTCGTCATCCCATTTCGGCAAAGCCTCCAGCACCGGCAGCGCCTTTGTCAGCATGGACAGCGAGATACTCTCGTCCGTCTTGGATTTTTTGTGGACAAACAAAGCGGTATCGTAGTCCGGCAGCGCATCAAAGAAGCCGAGCTTCTCGGGAATATCCGACAGCACATCCGTACGGTTTTGCAGCAGAGACGCGATAGCAGCGGCATCCATGGACGGATTTTTCACCGCCTGACGGATATAGGGCTCGGCAATCGCCGCAAAAGCATCCGGCTCCATGGCGCGGATATAGGAGCTGTTGAAATACGTCAGCTTATCCAGATCGAAGATGGCAGGAGACTTGGATATACCGGTTACGTCAAAAACCTTCGCCAGTTCGTCAATGGAGAAAAACTCCTGCTCCCCTTTCGGCGCCCAGCCAAGGAGCGCCACATAATTGACCACCGCCTGACGCAAAAAGCCCTTTTCCAGCAGGTCCTCGTACGAGGGGTCGCCGTGACGCTTGGACATTTTGTTGTGGGCATCGCGCATCACCGGCGAGCAGTGCACATAGCTGGGAACCGTCCAACCAAATCCCTCGTAAAGAAGATTATACTTGGGCGCGCTGGAGAGATATTCCGACCCTCGGACCACATGGGTAATTCCCATCAGATGGTCGTCGATGACATTGGCAAAGTTATAGGTGGGAAGCCCGTCCCGTTTGATGAGAACCTGGTCATCCAGATCCTCGTTGGGAGTGGTGATATCGCCGAAAATCTCGTCATGGAAGGTCGTCGAGCCTTCATGGGGAATTTTCTGCCGAATGACATAGGGGCGTCCCTGAGCAAGATACTGTGCCACGAGCGTTTCATCGAGATCGCGGCAGGGATCCTCGGTTTTTTCAAACGAGGTCTTCTCCCCCTCCGCATCGGCATCGGTCTTGTCGCAGAAGCAGTAATAGGCGTGTCCCCGTTCGACAAGACGCTTTGCGTACGGCAGATACAGACCCCGGCGTTCCGTCTGAACATACGGCGCCACCGGACCGCCCTTATCCGGGCCCTCGTCCCAGGTCAGACCGCAATCCGTCAGCGTTTTGTAGATAACCTCCACAGCCCCGTCCACCAGACGGTTCTGGTCGGTGTCCTCGATGCGGAGAATAAACTTTCCGCCGGCGTGACGGGCAATGCACCAGGTATAAAGCGCCGTGCGAAGGTTGCCGACATGCATATAACCGGTCGGACTGGGCGCAAAACGCGTGCGCACCTCGCCAACGGGAATTTTGGCCTCCATCTCGTCAAAAAAAGCTTCATCAAACATAATCATGCCTCATAAAAATCAGAATCAATGGTTATGGCAACACCGCATAATTCTGGTGCGTAAGATGCGCCGGAAAATTTTTCGGCAGATGAAACAAAAAGCACAGGGAATACTTTGTGTATTGCCGAGCATTTTTGTGAAATATGCCGGAAATATTTCCAAGCATATTGCGTGCCGTGAATTGTGCGGTGTTGCCTTATACTATTTTATATTCTTGTTCTTGTCAAGTTTTCATTTGCGTGATATAGTAAAACACAGTTTATTTTATCCGAACGAAAGGATTTTTCCGGCTATGATTTCCAACCTTATGCAAAAGAAAATCAGCGGCGGCTCCGCGATTCGAGCCATGTTCGAGCAGGGCAACAAGCTTGCCGAGCAATACGGCCGCGAAAACGTATACGATTTCTCCCTTGGCAATCCGAACTTCCCCGCCCCGCTTTCCCTGCAGCAGTCCATCCACGACGAAATCGACAACACCGATTCCCTCTATCTTCACGGATACATGCCCAACAGCGGCTATCCCGAGGTCCGTCAGGCCATTGCCGATAACCTCAACCGCCGCTACAGCACGCATTTTTCCGCCGAGAATCTGATCATGACCGTCGGCGCCGCCGGCGCGCTCAACGTCGTATTCAAGTCCATTTTGAACCCGGGCGACGAGATCATCGTCATCCCCCCGTACTTCCTGGAATACGGCAATTACGTCGAGAATTTCGGCGGACAGCTTGTCCCCGTCCCCGCCGACGAAGAGACCTTCCTCCCCAACCCGGAACACATCCGCGGAGCCATTGGTCCGAAGACCAAGGCTGTTTTGCTCAATAACCCCAACAATCCGACCGGCGTTGTGTACGGCGCGGAGACCATCTCCGCCATCGCTGCCATGCTGACGGAGGAGGCAAAGCGCCTTGGCCACCCCATTCTGATTGTCTCGGATGAGCCTTATCGTGAGCTTTGCTACGACGGCGAGAGCGCCCCCTTCATCCCGACGCTGTATGCCAACACCGTCGTGTGCTATTCCTGGTCCAAGTCTCTGTCCCTGCCCGGTGAGAGAATCGGCTATGTTCTCATCCCATCGGAGTGTGAGGAGTCGAGCGAGCTCATCTCCGCCTGCACGACGGCAAACCGCATTCTCGGCTTTGTCAACGCCCCGTCCCTTCTGCAGAGGGCCATTGTCCGCTGCCAGGACGACTGGACCGACGCCGTCAACTTCTACGACGGAAATCGCCGCTTGCTGTACGACGGACTGACCTCACTCGGATTTGAGTGCGTATATCCGAAGGGCGCGTTTTATCTTTGGATGAAGACGCCTTGTGACGAAAAGGAATTTATCCAACAGGCTCTGGAGCGCCGCGTCCTTCTGGTAGCCGGCTCCTCCTTTGGCGCCCCCGGGTATGTGCGCATTGCGTATTGCGTCAGCCCGGATACCATCCGGCGCTCGCTTCCCTCCTTCCGGGAACTGGCCGAACTTTATATTCATTAAGCAGGAGACACCCTCATGGAAGAAAAGAAAAAAGTCATGCTGTCCGGCATCAAGCCGTCCGGCGATTTAACACTGGGCTCCTATCTGGGCGCCATCAAAAACTGGGCTGAGCGCGCCGACCAGTTCGACTGCTATTATTTTATGGCGGATCTGCACGCGCTGACCGTCCGTCAGAACCCCGCCGACTTGCGCCGGCGCACCCTGGAGCAGCTGGCTCAATACGTCGCCTGCGGTCTGGATCCGGAAAAAAATACGCTTTTCATTCAGTCCCATGTCCCTGCGCATGCGGAGCTGGGCTGGATTCTCAACTGCTACGCGATGTTCGGCGAGCTGTCCCGCATGACCCAATTCAAGGACAAGTCCGCCAAAAACGCCGATAACATCAACGGCGGTCTGTTTACCTATCCCGCGCTGATGGCCGCCGACATTCTGCTGTACCAGCCGGATTATGTCCCGGTCGGCGACGACCAGAAACAGCATGTCGAGCTGACGCGCGACATCGCCCACCGTTTTAACGGCATTTACGGCGACGTGTTCCGCATTCCCGAGCCTTACATTCCCAAAATCGGCGCCCGCGTGATGGATCTGCTCGACCCCACCAGCAAGATGTCGAAATCCGACGATATCGGCAACGGGCGGGTTTGTCTGATGGACAAGCCGGAGGATATCCTGCGCAAATTCAAGCGCGCCGTGACCGACTCCGACACATCCGAGCATTGCGTCCGCTATTCGCCGGAGGATAAGCCCGGCGTCGCCAATCTGATGCAGATTTACTCCAGCTGCACCGGGCTGAGCTTTGCCCAGATCGAGGCCGATTTCACGGGTCACGGCTACGGCGACTTTAAAAAAGCGGTTGGCGAGGCCGTGGTGGAAACGCTCGCGCCCATCCGCGAACAGGCCTCTCACCTCATGGCGGACAAGGCATATCTGGAGCAGCTCTGCCGCACCGGCGCCGAAAAAGCCTCCTATATCGCCGCAAAAACGCTTCGCAAGGTGTACAAAAAGGTCGGCCTTGTGGCTCGCTGAGGTATGATATGGAGCTTACAGTCGCTACAAGATTAATCTGCACGGTTGCCGTCGCTTTTCTGATCAGTCTGATTGCCACCCCCGCCGTCAAAAAAATCGCCGTTCTAGTCGGGGCCATCGACGTCCCGGACAACCAACGCCGTATTCACGACCACCCGATTCCGCGCATGGGCGGACTGGCCATTTTCTTTGGTCTGATTGTCTCCGTGCTTCTGTTCGCGGATATCGACACACAGCTGCGCGGCATTCTGGTCGGGTGTCTGCTGATTGTGGGGACCGGCATTGTGGATGATATCGTCGGTTTGACCTATTGGATCAAGCTGATTGCCCAGATACTGGCTGCCGCGGTTGCCGTCTGCTTTGGGGTCGTGATCGAGACGGTGACAAACCCCTTTCTTTTCAGCAACGCCGACTGGCTTCATCTCGGCTGGCTTTCCATCCCGCTTACAATCCTGTGGATTGTCGGCGTAACAAACGCCGTCAATCTGATTGACGGGCTGGACGGGCTAGCGGCCGGCGTATCCTGCATCAGCAGTCTGACCATGATGGCCACCGCTCTGTTCATCCCCGCCGTCAACGCCAACGTCCCGGTAATTCTGGCCGCGACAGCCGGCAGCTGCCTTGGCTTTCTGCCGTACAATGCCAATCCGGCCAAGATTTTTATGGGCGATACGGGCGCGCTGCTGCTCGGCTACATACTGGCCACGGTCAGCGTGATGGGCTTGTTCAAGCTCTATGCCATTGTGACGTTCATCATCCCGATTATCGCGTTGGCGCTGCCTTTGCTGGACACCTTTTTCGCCATTGTCCGCCGCACGCTGAAAGGCCAAAACCCTCTCAAGCCGGACCGCGGTCACCTGCACCACATTCTGATGGATATGGGGCTGAACCAAAAACAGACCGTTGCCATCCTGTACGCCATCACCGCCATTCTCGGCTCTGTTGCCGTCCTGATGGCAGAAACCGGCGAGGTCAAGCTGCTTTTTCTGGTCGCCGCCCTCATTGTCTCCTTCTTTATCGCGTTGATTGCCATCCGCAAAATCAAAAAATAAAAAACGCCCCAAAGGGCGTTCCGGCAATATCATAAGCCTCGACACCGGTCCCCCGGCGTCGAGGCTTTTTCTCTTGTCAGGCGCTCCATTGCGCCACGCGCTGCACAACCGCCGCAACTTCTGCGCGGGAAATATTGTTTTGCGGATAATAATAGCCATCAGAGCCAACCAGAATACCGATTCCCTTCATTCCGTACAGGGCCTCCAGGGCATACTCCGAAACCTCCGCATGATCCAAAAACAGCGAATCATAGCTTGGCGTGACGGTTTTTCCCTTGTACGCGACAAGATATCGATAGACCAGGCAGGCGGCATCCTGGCGGGTAATGGAGTTCTCCGGGGAAAAGGTGGTTTCCGACGTGCCGTACATGACCCCGGCCATATAGGCCCACATGGCATAACCCGTGTAATAGGTATTGCCCAGATCCGTAAAGGCTCCATCATACACGCGAATCAGCTGCTTATCCGGATTGCTTCCGTTGATGTTTTTGGAGCAGACATAGCCAATCGTGCCGTAATAATTGATTTTATACCAAAGGTTATCCCCGCTGTCATATGCCTCATCCATGACAATGACATAGGAATAGGATTTATTGACGACGCCGACTGCGCCGTAGGAGGTGCCCGGACCGGAACGGATGTAGATGCTGCTGGTCAGCATCTGCCCGGCGCGCCACCCCTCCGACCAGGAGGCAAAGCCGGAATACACCCCCGCCATGCGGCCGAGAACCGTGATGAACATGCCGCGGGTCATATCCTCATTCGGTGAGAAGGTGGTGGAGGAGGTGCCGTTAAAATAGCCCGCTTCATAGACATATTGGACCGCGGTGTAATACCACGCATCCGACGGCACATCGGTGATGAAGCCGGTGACCTTGTATTTAAGCTCAAAGCTCCCCGCATATCCGCTGCCGGGCTCGCATTTGGCGCGAATCACCGTGTCCGAGGATACGGAAAACGGCCCCGTATAGACAGTTCCGTTTGACGCGGAGGGCGCGGTGCCATCCAGCGTATAATAAATGACGGAGGAGTACGCGCTCGAGAGCGTAATCGTTTTGAGGAAAAGCTCCGAGGAGGAAACGGAAATCTTTGGCGCGGGAACATACTGAACCGAATCATCCAGCGGCACCGAGTCACAGGGCGTATAGGTAACGGAACGATTTTCCTTCAGACGATAGATCTGGTATCCGCCGTAAAAGATATTGTTTACGTCGCTGCTGGTATATTCATAGGTTTTGCCCGGAATCAATGCGCCGTAACAGGTAACCTTCATCTTGCGCGGCGTTTCCTCCGTCAGTTCCACCGAAATGATATTCCCCTCGGCGTCATAGCCGATATCCGTAACCAGACGGACATGCTCGGGCTGAAGAAGACAATCGCCAAGCTCCAGCATGGAAAGCTCCTCCCCGACATAATAGCAGACGCTGGACGAATAAAATGTAGCGCAGGTATAGCGGCTGGAGGTCTGCCAGGCATAGGAGACGAAGCTGGCGCAGTCGGTCCCGTAGTAAGGGGCTGTACGCGCATAGGTGGAATAACCGGAATAAAACTTGCTGCTGCTGTCGTTTACGGCCCGAACAAAGTCGTCAATCGAGATATCCCAGCCGACAAAGCCGGTGCCGACCGCCTGAGAATACGGGACACCGCGATAGGTCTTCCCCTCGAGGAAGTAACAATCGGAGCTTGTGCCGTCCGTCGCAACAATGGGGTAGGAGCTGCTGGGATAATTCGGATTATCGCCGCCCCAGCCGTAGCGATCCGCCAGAGGCGTCCATTCGACCTCCGCCATTTGGCGGGCCCGCATAACAATGGCATATTGCCGGTCCGACCAATGGTTTTGCGCGGTATCCGCCACTTCGTCTGCCGCCCGATTAAGGCCGTTCATATCCTCGGCGGAAATGCCGGACGGATGCCACTGAACCAGAGAGCACTCGGCGGCGTATTCGGCGGAGGTGTAAAAATCTTCATACCCGGCTGTCTGAGAATCGACCGAATCCTCACCCGACGCAAAAACCGGAGCGGAAACACACAAAAGCGCTGTCAGCGCACAGAAAACGATTTTTTTATAAAATGACATAGGCTCTCGACTTTTACCCCTTTTATAAATTTCATCCGCCCTGTGAAGGGACAGGACGGATGAACAAAAGCAGAATAAGTTTTTATTCGGAGACGGTCTCACAGGCGTCAGACGATTCCTCCGCAGCGGCGTCCGGCGTTTCAAGGGTGGTGTCCGGCATTGGTTCGACGGGGACAGAAGACGAATCGTCCGAAATGCACTCCTCAACCGCATCCGCCGCCGGAGGCTCGGACTGCTCGACGGGAGCCGAATCCGACACTGCCTCGACCGCAACAAGCTCGGGCTCGGCCGGCATGATATCGGGACAAAGGTCCTCGTCCTCCGAGACAGACAATACCGGCTGTTCCTCCTCCGCGGGCGCGGAGTCGGCCGGAACGGACTCATCCAGCGGATGGAGAGGCTCCACCACGGAGGCCGCCGCCGCGAGCTTAGCCGCCTTGGACGCGCGGCGATTGCGAACCGCAATCATAATCAGCGCCACGATATCCAGAACGCCGTTGACCGCAAAGGCCAGTCCGTAAATCATATAATCCGTCGGCAGCAGCTCCAGCACGAAAGCAACGCCGATAGCAATGCCAATCAGTGAAACAAGAAGCGCCAGCCACCATTTGCGGTAATGCATGCGGATCAAGTCGAGCGTATACTGAAGCTTCATCACACCATCAACGGCAACCAGAACGCCCAAAATGACAAACAGACTGGTCTCCGTATAGAGAGCAATGTATGCGCCAAAGGCCAGCGCAATCAGACCCAACGCAAATTCGCTGTGGTACACACCGTCCACGGATTTTTTGATGAAATAGAACAGGATGGAAAGAACGCCGACCAGCGCGACCAGACCGCCAATGGCATAGCCAAGATATTTCTGAAGAACATCACTGTAAAGAATAAAGGCAACGCCGAGAACAACAAACGCAGCGCCGCAGATAATCAAATTGCGAATCGGATTGCCAAAGGTGGACCGGGAAGAACCCTTCACCGTATCTTTCTTACGAGCGGAAGCGGCCTTGCGTTTGGATTTTTTGTCCGCAGATTTCCCCGCCTTGGATTTCGACATAATAGCAGCTCCTTTCATCATACAAGTAGCTATTGTACCATCGCTTATCTTACCATCATACAGGGAAAAAGTAAATAGAAAAAAAGAAGGTACAAACAGTACCTTCTTGTAAAGTGGAGGCGCCATCCGGATTCGGACCGGAGAATCGGGGATTTGCAGTCCCCTGCCTTACCACTTGGCTATGGCGCCTTAAAAAATGGTGCCTGGGGTCGGAATCGAACCAACGACACGGGGATTTTCAGTCCCCTGCTCTACCGACTGAGCTACCCAGGCATAAAAATGGAGCGGGCGACGAGATTCGAACTCGCTACCTCCACCTTGGCAAGGTGGCGCTCTGCCAAATGAGCTACGCCCGCAAATATAAGTGGCGACCGAGATGGGACTTGAACCCACGGCCTCCAGCGTGACAGGCTGGCGTTCTAACCGACTGAACTACTCGGCCATGTTCTTTGGTGGGAACAACAGGACTCGAACCTGTGACCCCATGCTTGTAAGGCATGTGCTCTAACCAGCTGAGCTATGCTCCCACAAGTCCGCCGCATTTCTGACGGCTCGATTAATATAACAAAACTATACGCGTTTGTCAATAGTTAAATCGATAAAAATCAATATTTTTTCTTAGGCAGCACCGCATAATTCTGGTGCGTAAGATGCGCCGGGAAATTTTTCGGCATACCCGCCATGCGAAGCGGCGGGCATGCCGACGGTCTCCTTTAACCGTCGGCAGATGAAACAAAAAGCGCATGGCTCTCATACTCCCGAGAGTTATGTCGGC
>R18__coassemble_1214_pt1 | contig 60682 bp, 47 predicted proteins | sample R18__metabat2_low_PE_004 | metagenome-assembled genome bin R18
TGGGGGTAGGAGTCGGCGTCGGGGTGGGGGTCGGCGTGGCCGCCGCCTGTTCGGCCGCAAGAGCCGCCTCGGCCGCCGCGCGGATTTCCTGCTCCTGGTTATAGGATATTTCCGTCAGGATAATCAGCGCCAGCGTGACGGACAAAAGAACCAGAATCACGCTGAGCAGGACCGTGACGGCGGGACTGCGTTTTTTCATGGGGAGCCTCCGATGCGGTAGTGATGGGTATACACATTTGCTTATTATACCCAAGCGTTTCGACAAAAGCAAGGGCGGCGCCGCATAATTCTCACCGCGCGATTTGCGCCGCCATCGCGTGATGCCGCCCATAACGCAAAAAACGGCGCCCTCCGGCCCGGCGGGGCAGCGGAGGACGCCGTGAATGCGGCGGAATCAGGATGTGAAATGCGTGTGGTTTTGGATGTGGTCGGCGCAGAAGCAGTGGAAGCCCTCGCAGCGGCTGCAGTAGCGGAACTCCAGCCCGGGGTCGGATTCGTTTGTGCGGCCGCAGACCTCGCAGCGGCGGGAATAGGGACCCTTCGCCTGCGCCTTGTAGGCGGTGGCCGCCTCGCGATAGGAGATCACACGGCCCTTTTTGCGCCGGGGGCGGAACGGCAGACGGCAAAACAGCCGGTCGCCGCAAAAGAGCAGATAGTTCCCCACCGCCACAATCGGCAGCAGGGCATAGGCCGGGTACCCGGCCAGCAGATACCGCAGCACGGACCAGCCGAAAAACACCGCGTCCACAATCGCCAGCCATTTCATCCGGATGGGGATGATGAAAAACAACAGCACCTGCTGGTCCGGCCAGAGCGTGGCAAAGGCGAAGAACATCGACAGGTTGATGTAGCTCGCGTCACAATACACGCTGACCCGGCCGCCCGTAATGGCGTACACCAGCAGCGAATACACCACGGACACCACAATGCCGCAGAAATAATAAATCGTGAAATGGGCGGTGTCCCACTCGCGCTCGAGCGAGGTGCCGATGAAATAATAAAAATACAGACTGATGGCCAGCCATAAGATGCCGGACGTGGTGGGAATCAGCGGGAACGTGACCAGACGCCAGACCTGGCCATGCAGAAAGGCGCCGGGGTCAAAGTAAAGATAATAGGACAGCATCCCCGTGGTGTCCATCTGCGTGAACAGCCACACCAGCACATTGCCGATGACCACATACATCATCAGCCGCGGAATGCCGAAGCGCGGATGCCGCCGGCAGAACGCGTCGATGCGGTCCATCACGGATTTCATAAAAGCAATCACCTCTGTGTCTATCATAAGCGACCCCGGGCGGAAAGTCCAGTAAACTTTTTGTGTCCGAGCTCTTGCACATGACATTCCGATTTGATAATATAGTCTCCGTATGGAAAAGGATATGGAATACAACGAAACAAGGATCGAGGGACGCAACGCCGTCATCGAGGCGCTCAAGGCCGGCCGGCCGCTTGACAAGATTTATCTTCTCAAGGGGCGGGAGGACCGCGCCCTCGGCTTTATCGCGTCCACGGCCCGCGCCGCGGGCATTCCCGTGACGGAATGCGACCGCCGCCGGCTCGACGCCATGAGCACCACCCACGCCCATCAGGGCGTGATTGCCAGCGCCTCCGCCCGCAGCTACTGCGAGGTGGAGGACATTCTCGCCGTGGCGGAGCAGCGGGGCGAGGTTCCCTTCGTCGTGGTCTGCGACGGACTGGAGGACCCGCGCAATCTCGGCGCCGTCATCCGCAGCGCCGAATGCGCCGGCGCGCACGGCGTCATCATCAGCAAGCACCACAGCGCCGGTCTGACCGCCGCCGCGGACAAGGCCAGCGCCGGCGCCGCCGAGCACATGGCCATCGCCCGCGTGGCGAACCTCTCCGCCGCGCTGGAGCTGCTTAAGGCGCGCGGATTGTGGGTCTTCGGCGCGGAGGCCGACGGCGACGCCGGTCTGTGGCAGGCCGATCTGCGCGGTCCCATCTGCGCCGTCATCGGCTCGGAGGGCAGCGGGATTTCCCGTCTGGTGCGGGAGCACTGCGACAGCATCGTCAGCATCCCCCTGTACGGGAAGGTCAACTCCCTCAACGCCTCGGCCGCCGCCTCCGTGTTTTTATACGAGATCGTCCGGCAGCGCACGACATGATTGACAGAGAAGCATTGGAAAAAATCATACCCGACTACGGCGAATACTCGCCGGAACAATATCTGGATACGCTCCGGTACGGTTCCTCTGCGCCCAAAACGACGCCGAAGGCCGAACCGGTTCCCGCTGCGGCGTCCGAAGGGACGGCCGCGGCTTCTTCGCCGTCCGCGGAGCCCCGCCGCAACATCGTAACGGAGGCCCTCGGAGAGGTCTATGCCGAGCGCGAGGCCGGCGGCTCGTTCATGCCGGACAGCGAGGACTTTATGAGTCAAATTCTGGCCGAGGCGCTCGGAGGGGAGGACCTCTCCCCCGCCGGGGCTGAGCCCGTCGATTCCGAGCCCGCGGAGACCCCCGTCCCCGCCAAAAGGCCCGCGATTGTCCGCGCCGGCGCGCCGGCGGAAAGAGCCGAAAAAAAGGCCGCGAGACAAGCCAAAAAGAAAGCCAAACAAACAACCGCGAAAACCGCCAACCGGACAACCGGAGCCCCGACAGACAGCACGTCTGCCGCGTCGGCCCCGGCGGCCGGGACCGCGTCCGACGGGGCGTCTTTCCCCTCCCCCGCGCCCGTCGCGGAGGACCCGGCGGAGGAACTCTTCGACTTTTCGCTGGATTTTGATATCGACGTGGAGGAATCGGCAGCGCCGGCCTCCGCCGGGGGCAAGCTTGCCCACCCCGCCTTTGACGAGTATGACCCGCTGCGCGCCGCGAGGCCGAAGCCCGCGCGCGGCAGGCGGGAAGAGGGCGTCGTCACCGTGCAGCTGGATCTGCCGGAGGACGGGATAACGCCGCCGGCCCGGACCTCGGACGGGTCCGCCGCCGGGGACGAGGACGCCTTCGCGCCCGCTCCGATGCGGGCGGAGGATCTGTTTGGCGCCGGGAAGACCTCGCGCAAAGGCGCGGCCCCCGCGTCCGGGAACACCTCGGACCGACCCCATCGCCGTCCGGCGCGTCCCGCCGACGAGCCCGCGGCGCCGGGCCGGGTCTCCGTGCTGCTGCTGCAGCTGGCCGCCATGCATCAGGCGCGCGCCGCTGCGCGCCGGGAGCGCCGGGCAGCCGAGGAGGCCGCCGCCGAGGAGGCGCGCCGCAATCCCCCGCCGGAGCCCACCGTCAAAAAGGCCGCCGCGCTGTTTGCCCGGCGGGTAGAGGGTGTACAGCGACGCTGCCGGGTGATTCTGGCGCCGTGTCTGCTGCTGCTGTGGGTCAGTCTGGGACTGCCGATGGCGGGCGCTCTGGGCACGGAGGTACGGGCCCAGACGACGGTGTGTCTGATTTTGCTGCTGGCGGCGTGCGCGGCGGCGTGGGACGTGCTTGCGCGCGGCGTGAACCAGCTGCGGGCGCTGACGCCCGGGCCGGAGGCGCTGCTGCTGCTCAGCGCCGCGAGCTGCGCGCTGGACGCGCTGCTGCTGCTGGGCGGCATTGCGGGGACGCATCTGCCCTACGCCGTGATTCCGGCCTTCGGGCTGTATTTCATGCTGCTGAGCGAGAAACAGCGCTGCATCGCGCTGACGCTGGGGATGAAAACCGCCGCCTCCACGGCGGCGCCCACCGTTTTTGCGACGGACCCCCAGGCCAAAAACACCATTTTCCGTGACGCGCGGCCGCTGCGCGGCTTTGTCCACCGCAGCACGGCGCCGGATTTCACACGCACGGTCTTCACCCGGTGCGCGCTGGGTCTGATTGCGTGCGCCGTGGTTTTGTCCGGCTGGGCCATGCTGGCGGGCGAGGTGCGCGGCCACTATATGCACACGCTGTCGGCGCTGCTGGCGGTGTGCTGTCCGTTCGCGGCGTTCGTCGGGTTTTCGTTCCCGTTCCGGTTCGCGGCGGCGGGACTGCGGGCCTCCGGCGTGGCGATGGCCGGCTGGGAGGGCTGCCGGGACTTTGGCCGCGGACGGCGCGTGCTGGTCACGGACGAGGATCTGTTCCCCTCCGGCACCATCACGCTGACCAGCATCAACACCCCGCGGGGCGACTTTATCGGCAAGATTGTGGCCTACTCTGCCGCGCTGACGGACGAGCTGGGCGGCGGACTGGGCATTGTGTTTGCCAATCTGATGGCGCGGCATGGATACGCGCATGTGAAGGCCGACTCGTTCGAGCTTATGGACGGCGGCTGCTCGGGCATCGTCCGGGGCGAGAGCGTGCTGTTCGGCACGGAGGGCTTTTTGAATCTCAACGGCATCCGTCTGCCGCAGAACGCCGGACTGAAGGACACCCTCTACACCGCCATCAACGGCGAGGTGATGGGCTTTTTCACCATGGAATACCAGCCGGTCGGCTCCGTACAGCGCGCGCTGCTGACGCTGCTGCAGGGTCGGATTGACCCGGTGTTCGCCGTGCGGGACTTCAACATCACGCCGCAGATGCTGCGCCAGCGCTTCCGTCTGCCCACGGGCAGCGGCACCTTCCCCGTCGCGCGCGACCGCTTCGACTTAAGCGCGCCCCCTGCCGACCCCGCGATTCCCCCGGCGGCCGTGGCCGCCAAAAAGGGGCTGGGCACGGCGGCGGCCGCGGCGGACGGCGGACGGCGGCTGTACCGCAGCGTGCGGATCAACACGGTGCTCGGACTGCTGGCAGCCGCGCTGGGACTGGTCATCGTGTTCATGCTGTGCCGGACGCAGAGCTTTGACTCCGTATCCGCCGGAAACCTGCTGCTGTACGCGCTGATATGGCTGGTACCGGTGCCGCTGCTGAGTCTGTGGTTTAATCGCTGAAAAAACGGTTGCCAAGAAGTCCGTTTTCGTCTATAATGTATATTCGTGTGGACGCGCGGCCGCGTCCGGGGCGGCATACGCCCCATGGCAGGCGCCGCCCGTCCGATAACGGGTTAAACAAATAAAAATTAACATAAATGGTAAGGAGAGAACCCCATGAGCAATGCGATTAAGGATATCCGCAACGTCTGTCTTCTCGGACACGGCGGCAACGGCAAGACTTCCCTGGCTGAGAGCATTCTTTCCATCGCCGGCATGACGGACCGTCTGGGCAAGGTCACGGACGGCAACACCGTCTCCGACTATGACGCGGAGGAAATCCGCCGCCAGATCAGCATTTCCGCCAGCACGATGTATGCCAACTGGAAAAACACCCGCATCAACCTCATCGACACCCCGGGATTCTTTGATTTCTCCGGCGAGGTGGCCCAGGCTCTGCGCGTCGCGGACGCCGGCATCATCGTCGTGTCCGCCAAGGACGGTCTGAACGTCGGCGCCGAGAAGAGCTGGAAGCGTCTCAACGACGCCGGCAAGCCCCGCGCCATCTACATTTCCAAGACCGACGAGGAGCACGCCGACTTCGACAAGGCCTTCGACGCCCTGCGCGAGAAATTCGGCACCTCCGTCTGCGCGCTGACCATGCCCGTCAAGGACGGCGACAAGGTCATCGGCATCGTGGACGTCATCAGCCGCAAGGCCTTCAAGGTCGAGGGCGGCAAGCAGGTCGAGATCCCCGTCCCCGCCTCTATGTCCGGCCGTCTGGACGAGCTGTATACCGAGCTTGCCGAGTCCGCCGCCGAGACCAGCGAGGAGCTGATGGAGAAATATCTCGATACCATGGAGCTCAGCCCCGAGGAAATCCACGGCGCGCTGGGCGCCGGCGTGGCCGACTGCGGCATCTGCCCCGTGTTCTGCGGCAGCGCGTACACCGGTCTGGGCACCGCCACGCTCCTTGACGCGATCGTCGGCATCTTCCCCATCCCCAACGAGGGCGGCGAAGCGCTCAACCCCGACGGCCCGACCAAGGTTCTCGTTTACAAGACCATTTCCGACCAGTTCGGCAAGTTCAGTCTGTTCAAGGTCATCTCCGGCAAGGTGACCGGCGACATGACGCTGACCAACGCCCGCAGCGAAGCCCAGGAAAAGCTGGGCCACGTCTATGTCATGCAGGGCAAGAAGAACGTCGAGGTGCCCGAGATCGGCTGCGGCGACATCGGCGCCGTTGCGAAGCTGACCGACACCAAGACCGGCGATACGCTGTGCGCCGCCGGCTCCGTCGAGGCGCTGCCCGGCATCGTGTTCGATCCCCCCTGCTACAGCATGGCCATCTCCCCGAAGGTCAAGGGCCAGGACGACAAGGTCGCCCAGGGTCTGAGCCGTCTGGGCGAGGAGGACCCCACCTTCACGCTGGTCCAGAACGCCGAGACCCACCAGCTGGTCATCTCCGGCGCCGGCGACATTCATCTGGACGTGCTGTGCACCAAGCTTAAGAACAAATTCGGCGTCGAGGTCGAGCTGAGCACCGCCCGCGTCGCCTATCGCGAAAAGATCCGCAAGGTCTGCGACACCCACGGCCGCCACAAGAAGCAGACCGGCGGTCACGGCCAGTTCGCGGACGTCAAGATCCGCTTTGAGCCCCAGGACGAGCAGGAAGAGATGATCTTCGCCGAGGAAGTGTTCGGCGGCTCCGTGCCCAAGAACTTCTTCCCCGCGGTCGAAAAGGGTCTGCGCGAGTGCTGCGTGCGCGGCGTGCTGGCCGGGTACCCAATGGTCTTCCTCAAGGCCGTGCTGTACGATGGCGGCTATCACCCCGTCGACTCCTCCGAAATGGCGTTTAAGACGGCGGCCGGCCTGGCTTACAAGGAGCTGGTCAACGCCAACCCCGTCATTCTCGAGCCCATCGGTCTGCTGCGCGTGACCATCCCCGACGCGAACCTCGGCGACATCATGAGCGACATCCCCTCCAAGCGCCGCGGCACGCTGCTCGGCATGAGCGCGAAGGACGGCATGCAGGTTGTCGAGGCCGAGTGCCCCATCGCCGAGATGGGCTCCTACGCCATCGACCTGCGCAGCATGACGCAGGGCCGCGGCTCGTTCACGCTGGAGTTCATCCGCTACGACGAGACCCCCGGCAACATCCAGCAGAAGATTATCGAGGAGGCCAAGGCGCTGGCCGAGGCCGAATAAGTCCCATATCACCACGATCAAGGGGAGGCTCCTCGCCTCCCCTTGGTGCTTGATTGGAGAACGATGAAGAAAACAGGCGGAAAAACCGGTCTGGCGGCCGTGGCGGGCAGTCTTGCGCTGACCGTGCTGGCGCTGGTGGTCATGATTGTATATTCCGTACGCCCGGGGTCTGACACGGACACGGCCGATACGGCGCAGGGGACGGAGCCCGCGGCGGACTCCGCCTTTGTCACGCCCGATCCCAACGAGGTAAGCCCGACGCCGGAGGTGACCCCTGCCCCGACGCTGCTGGCCGAGACCGCGGACATGGGCGAGGAATATCTCTCCCGCTGCATTTTCCTGGGGGACAGCACCACCTACGCGCTGACGGCCTACGGGCTGCTGCCCACATGGCAGGTGTGGACCCACTCCACCGGCACGATTACGCTTTCGAACCAGAGCATCATCAACATCGTCCTGCATGACTACGAGGGCAACAGCTGGGAGTCCACCATCGCCGGGGCCGCCGCCGACCTGCAGCCGGATATTCTGATTATCACGCTGGGCGTGAACGGCGTCAGCTTTATGGACGAGGAATACTTCACGGCGGAATATCTCGACCTGGTCCAGTCCATCCAGGCGGCCTCGCCGAACACCAAAATCATCTGCCAGTCGATTTACCCCGTCATCGACTCCATCGCCGTGCAGGGCATCCGCAATGAGTACATCAACGCCGCGAACGAGTGGATTTACAACATCGCCGTCCAGACCGGCGTGCGCTATCTCAACACCCACGACCTGCTGACGGACGAGACCGGCAACCTCATCGCGGACTATGACAACGGCGACGGCATCCACCTAAACGAGACGGGACTTGCCGTCGTGCTGCAAAGCGTGCGCACCCACGCGTATCAATGACTATATCTTGGGTAAAGAAACGGCAAAAACCGGCCTATCCTGTAAAAAACTATTGACCTTTGGACCAAATCGTAATATGATAGTATAAATCAGTATGGATGTATCTCCGTGAAACTATATGGGAGGCTTTACAAATATGGCAAGCATGTTCGAAACCGGACCCGAAAATGTCGTCACACTGAAGGTTCTCGGCGTTGGCGGCGCCGGCAACAACGTGGTCAACCGCATGGTCAGCGCCGGCACCTCCGGGGTTGAATTCATTTCCGTCAACACGGACAGACAGGCTCTGTCCATGTCTACCGCCGACCAGAAGATCCAGATCGGCGAAAAGGTCACGCACGGCCAGGGCGCCGGCAGCGACCCCACCGTCGGCCAGAAGAGCGCCGAGGAATCCCGCAACGAAATCGCCAAGAGTCTTGAGGACGCGGACATGGTCTTCATCACCGCCGGCATGGGCGGCGGCACCGGTACCGGCGCGGCTCCCGTCGTGGCGGATATCGCGCGCGAGTCCAACATCCTCACCGTCGGCGTCGTCACCAAGCCGTTCGCCTTCGAGGGCAAAAAGCGCATGACCCAGGCCCAGGCCGGCATCGAGGAGCTGCTCGGCAAGGTCGACAGTCTTCTGGTCATCCCCAACGACCGGCTGAAGTTTGCCACCGACCAGAAGGTCACGCTGGCCAACGCCTTCGAGATTGCGGACGAGGTTTTGCAGCAGGCCGTCACTTCCATCTCCGACCTGATCAAGAACACCGGCTTCATCAACCTTGACTTCGCGGACGTCTGCACCGTCATGCGCGGCGCCGGCTATGCCCACATGGGCGTCGGCCACGCCGTCGGCAAGGGCAAGGCCGCCGACGCGGCCCAGATGGCCATCAGCAGCCCGCTGATGGAGACCTCCATCAACGGCGCGCACGGCGTTCTGATTAACATCACCGGCTCCGAGGACATCGGACTGGAGGATGTCGAGACCGCGGCCAGCCTGGTCCAGGCCGCCGCCCATCCCGACGCCAACATCATCTTCGGCGCCAGCTTTGACAACACCATGGAGGACGAGATCCGCATTGTCGTCATCGCCACCGGCTTTGATGACGGCTCCGACACGGTCCGCGCCGCGACCTCCGCGCCGGCCAGCGTCACCGCCGCTCCCGCCGCTCCCGCGACCGCCCCCGCTGCCGATGGCGGCGAGGCTCCCTCCGGCGACGAGGACCCGTTCGACAGCATCTTCAAGATTTTCAACTCCAAGTAATTTTTTCGATCAACCTGCCCTCCTGCCGCCGGCAGGAGGGCTTTTTCCATGGGCAGCGCCGCCCACTCGGCTTGTCACGCGGCGCCGCCTTTGAACCAAAGGAGGAACCATTCCATGGAGCGACAAATGCGTGCCGCCGCCATCCACGACATCAGCTGCTTCGGCAAGTGCAGTCTGACGGTGGCGCTGCCGATTTTATCCGCAACCGGGGCCGAATGCGTATGTCTTCCGACGGCGGTGCTGTCCACGCATACGGGCGGTTTTACGGGCTATACCTATCGCGATCTGACGGAGGACATGCTGCCCATCGCCCGCCACTGGCAGACGTTGGACCTCGGCTTTGACGCGCTGTACACGGGCTATCTCGGCTCGCGGGAACAGATTGCGCTGGTGCTGGAGCTGTTCGAGATGCTCTCGGGGCCGGACACGCTGCGACTGGTGGACCCCGTCATGGCGGACCACGGTTCGCTGTACCCCGGGTTTGACAGCGACTTCCCGGCACAGATGAAAACCCTTTGCGCCGCGGCCGACGTTGTCATCCCCAATCTGACGGAGGCCTGTCTGATGCTGGGGCTGCCCTATCGCGAGGGCACGTTTGACCGGAGCTATGTGGACGAGATTTTGTCCGGGCTCACGGAGCTCGGCGCCAAAAAGGCCATTCTGACCGGGGTTTATTTCGACGATAAGCAGCTTGGCGCCGCCTGCCGGGACGGCGGACGGACGGACTATGTCTTTGCCGACCGCGTCGAGGGCCAGTATCACGGCACGGGCGACGTGTGGGGCTCGGCGCTGCTCGCGGGGCTGCTGCGCGGCCGCACCTTGACCGAGAGCGCGCAGGCCGCCTGCGACTATACCGCCGCCTGCGTGGAGCTGACGCGGCAGAGCCGGACCGATATGCGCTTTGGTGTCCGGTTCGAGAGCGCGCTGCCCGGTTTGATGCGCGCGTTGGGTTGTTTGGATTGATGTTGGCTTTTTAAGAAACACTTACGAAATGCCATGATATCGGGCTTTCCCGCCATGAAGGACACGGCTGATTCCACCGGGAATCGGCCGTGTCCCCGCGTTTTCGGGGGCGCTGTTGGGCCCCACTATATGCTGTGGTTGCATTTGGGAATTTAAATTGGTATAATGACGCTGTTTTTCATTCCATGGTGCGGCCATTCGCCGCAGGGAGGTACAGGGTTGAAAGAAAAACTTCTTCGGATTCTGCTGGGCAAGCGTCTGCGCGATTCCGATCTCGGCAGCGAGAAATTCAATGTCCTGTGGGGCATTCCCGTTTTTGCCAGCGATGCCATTTCCTCGGTCAGCTACGCCGGGGAGGAAATTCTGCTGGTCCTGATCCCCGTGCTGGGCGCGGCCTCGTTCCGCAGCTTTCTGCCCATTGTCGGGGCGATTATCGCGCTGCTGGCGATTTTGGTGTTCTGCTATCGGCAGACGATTGACGCCTATCCCCAGGGGGGCGGCGCGTATATCGTCGCGGACGAGAATCTGGGCGAGATTCCCGGTCTGATTGCCGGCGCCGCGCTGATTATCGGCTATGTGCTGACGGTTGCGGTCAGTTCCTGCGCGGGCGCCGCCGCCATTACCTCCGCCTTTCCGGAGTGCGTGCGGTACAAGGCGCTCATCGCCTTCGCGCTGGTGGTGCTGCTGACCTGGGGCAATCTGCGCGGCATGCGCGAGAGCGCCGTGATGTTCGGCGTGCCGACGTATGTGTTCATCGCGACGATGCTTGTGATGATTGTCACGGGTCTGGTGCGATACGCCGCCGGCGGCTATACCCCCGCCGAAACCGTCACCGTCACACAAAACGCGCAGGAGACGCTGCTGTTTGTCTTTTTGCGGGCGTTTGCCAGCGGCTGCACGGCGCTGACCGGCGTGGAGGCCGTCTCCAACGGCGTGCCGAATTTCCGCGACCCCGCCCCCGCGAACGCCAAGCGCGTGCTGTACGCCATGGCGGGCTTTGTGTGCGTCGTGTTTCTGGGCGTCAGCGTGCTCATCAATTTATATCAGGTCACGCCCGGCGACAACGCCACGGCGGTCAGCCAGCTCGCCATCGCCGTGTTCGGCGGCGGAAGCGCGATGTATTATGTGGTCCAGATTATGACCGTGGTCATTCTGGCGCTGGCGGCAAACACCGCCTTTGCCGGGCTCCCGCTGCTGATGGCACTGATGGCGAAGGACGGCTATCTGCCGCGCCAGCTGGTCGCCCGCGGCAGCCGGCTGAATTTCTCCAACGGCATTTTGTTTCTGTTCGTGACCGCCTCGGCGCTGGTGTTTGCCTTCCGCGGCAGCCAGCACCGGCTTCTGCCGCTGTACGCAAGCGGCGTGTTCATCTCCTTTTTGCTGTCACAGCTCGGCATGCTGATGCACTGGGTGCGCGAAAAGGGCCCCGGCTGGAAGTGGAAGGCCGCGATCAACGGCTTCGGCACGCTGGTCACGGGCATCACGCTGCTCGTCATCGCCATCATGAAATTCACAAGCGGCGCGTGGGTCACGCTGCTGTGCATCGCGGCGCTCGTCGTCATCATGCTCTATATCAAAAAACACTACGACAGCGTCAGCCGCGATCTGCGTCTGGAAAGCGTGGAGGAGGCGCAGACCCTGCTGAAAAATGTCCGTCCGGGCAAGGCGGTGCTGCCCATCCAGTCGATGAGCCGCTCGTTTATCAAGACGCTCGACTGCGCGCTCAGCTGCGGCTTTGCGGAGCTGGAGCTGTACCACGTGACAGACGATGAGCAAAAGGCGCTGCGGCTCAAGGCCATGGTGGAGGAGCTCGGCGTGAGGGCCACCTTCGTCTACGAGGTGACGGCCTACCGCAACGTCAACGAGGTACTGCTGCGCCACGTGGAGCAGGAGGCCGCCCGGCTGCCCGAGCACCAAAGTCTCACCGTCATGATGGGCTCGCTTGTGGTCACCAATCCCCTCCACCGTCTTTTGCACAACCAGACCACCCGGCGCCTCGCCCGCCGTCTGGAGAAAAACCGCAACATTTCCGTTTTCAACGTCCCGTATCTGATTTAATCCGGCACTCGTCTTTTGATTTTTTTGTAAAAAAAGGACCGTCCCCATTGACTCTGAGTCAAAAGAACCGTCCCCATTGACTCGTGCCATGAACTGCGGTTGCCCCGCAAGGGGTGAGCAGTTCCGGCATCCTCGTTAATCCGAATTCTTTCGGATTAACCGTCCCCATTTCAGGTTTTTTCGGATTAACCGTCCCCAATTTATAAGAAAATGCCAGGTCTCGTTTTTGAGACCCGGCATTTTCTTTATTTCGGCTGTTTGGGTAAAGACTCAGTCCGGGGTGACGTAGACTTTGGAGCCGTCGGACAGGTCGATGGTGCCGGTGTAGCCGGGCTCGAGCTGGTCCACGGCGCCGAGCAGCATGCGCAGCTTGTAGTCCGAGTCGCCGCTGGTGCCCATCTTGACCGTGAAGCGGTCGAGATAGCGGAAGGTCGGGTCGGCGGCGTTGGAAAAGTCCAGATCGGTCACGTCGCCCAGCATGCCCTCCAGACTCATCGCGGGCAGCAGCTCCAGCAGATAGGAAAGCTTCAGCTCGTCCTCCTCCGCCACGGACAGAATTTCTCCGCTCTTCGGCGCGAGCGGCGTCAGATTGAGCACATGAATCAGCCCCGCAAGCTCCTCCTCGGTTCCGGAGCCGAGCAGCTTGCCGTCCTCGGAAATCATCCAGCACTGCCCCTCCCAGTCGACATAGGCCGCGGCGTAGCTCTCCTGCACGGTGATGACCACCGTGTTCGGCAGACTGCGGTCAATGGTCGCCTCCTCCACAAACGCCAATTTGGAGAAAATCCGGCTGGAGGCGGAGAAGCGGTTGATGAAAAACAGGTTGTCGCCGATATCGATGCCGGAGGCGTTGATGATTTCCTCGTCCGTATAGCTGATGCCGCCGCGGACCTCGATGGTCTGTACGCGGAAGAAAATGCCCAGGGCAAACACAATTATACCCACCACCAGCAGAAAAACCAGCGGCGCGAAAAAGGCGCTGTGGTTTTTTCTTTTTTTCACCGGTGTTCCGTATCGGTCATAGTTTGACATGGTCTGTCCTCACTTTTTGTCGTGTCCGCGCCGGGCGAGCGCAAGCACCTCGGCGGCGATGCGCTCGGCGGCGTCGGTAAAGCCAATGGCGCGGGAGGCCTCGCTCATGGCGCGGCGCTCGTCCGGCCGGTCGAGCAGCTCCGTCAGCTCCCGCAGCAGATCCTGCGCGTCAAACGCGCCCTCCAGGAGCATGCGCGCGGCGCCCGCCCGGGCCAGTACGGAGGCGTTTTTCTCCTGGTGATGGTTGACGACATTCGGGCTGGGAATCAGGATGGCGGGCTTGCCGATGCAGGTAAGCTCGCTGATGGTGGACGCGCCGCCGCGGCACAGCACCACGTCCGCCGCCGTCATCACCGCCGGCATGTCATAGATATATTCCCGCACGTCCAGCCGCGGCCCCGCAATGCCCTTTTCCCGCAGGGTCTGCGACACCCGGGCGTAATACCGCGTACCCGTGGCGTAAATCAGACGGAAGGGCGGCTCGCTGCCGAGCAGCTCGAGCAGCGCGCTCATCACACCGTTCATATAATCCGCGCCCAGCGAGCCGAAGGCCGCCACCACCACCCGCTCCTGCGGGTCGATGCCAAGGGCTTTGCGGGCGCTGTCGCGGTCCGTGGGCGAAAAGCCCGCGCGCACCGGCGTGCCCGTAACGCGCACCTTGTCCGGCCGATGGTAATACGAACGGCTTTCCTCAAAGCCGACCATAATCTCGTCAATGCGTCCTTCAAGCATGCGGGTTGTCAGCCCGGGCAGCGCGTTTGACTCGTGCACCGCCGTCGGTACCCCAAGCCGCGCCGCCTCCGTCAGCACGGGAAAGCACACATAGCCGCCCGTTCCCACCGCCGCGTCCGGCGCGAAGTCGCGAATAATGCGGCGCGAGGCGCGGACCGATTCGTTCAGATAATGCAGCGTGCCCAGATTGCGCGCGACGCTGCGCGGGTCAACACCCCGCCGAAAGCCGCGGATGCGCACCGAGCGAAAGGCGTAGCCCTCGCGCGGGATCAGGTCGCACTCCATGTTGCCCTCCGCCCCGACAAACAGAAATTCCGTCTGCGGCTCCATGGCGGCAAGCTGCTGCGCGACGGCAATCGCCGGATTGATGTGACCGGCGGTTCCGCCGCAGGTAAACAATACTTTCATTTGGCCGTTCTCTCCCGACAGTTTCTGGATATGGAAAGCATGATGCCCATCTCCGCCATCTGTATCAGCAGCGCCGTTCCGCCGTAGCTGAACAGCGGCAGCGAAATGCCGGTACAGGGAATGGCGTTGGTACACACCGCCACGTTCATCGCCACCTGGGCCGCGAGCTTCGTGGAAATGCCCACGCCGACCAGCATCTCAAACCGGTTGCGGGCGTGCATGCTGATCCAGTATCCCCGGCACACCAGCACGGCAAACAGCGCCAGAATCAGCGCCGCGCCGATAAAGCCGAGTTCCTCGCAGACAATGGCGAAAATAAAGTCGTTGTGTTCCTCCGGCAGATAGAGATATTTTGCCCGGGAGTTGCCGAGCCCGAGCCCCGTCAGTCCGCCGGAGCCGACCGCGTACAGACTCTGGCGAATCTGCCAGCTGTCCGAGTCGCTTCCAAGGGGGTCCAGCCAGGCGTTCACACGATTTTGCACATAATCGACATGGGTATAAACCACATACGCCGCCACCGCGACGGCCGCAAAGCCGAGAACGAACCACCAGCCCTTTACCCCGCCGACATACAGCAGCGACAGCGCCACAAGACCGATGATGATGATGGCCGAATAGTGCGGTTCAAACAGCAGCAGACCGAACACCGCGCCCAGCCACAGAATGTACGGTATCATGCCCCGCAGCGAGTCAACGCCGTTGTCCCGTTTGCCAAGCCGCGAGGAGAAAAACAAAATCAGGCTGATTTTTGTAATCTCCGAGGGCTGGAAGGTGGTGAAACCCAGGTCAATCCAGCGCGTGGAGCCGTTGACGTTTCTGCCGATCACCAGCACCAGCAGCAGCAGCAAAATGCTGACGAACATCATCAGCAGCGAAAACCGCCGATACAGCATCATCGGCAGCCGCGAGCAGATGAACATCACGATGACCCCGGCCACCGCAAAGATCAGCTGACGCGTGAAGTAATACACGCCGCTGCCTTGCGTCTCGCTTCTGACATAATAGGCCCGGGCGTAGCTCGCCGACAGGACCATGATCACGCCCACCGCCAGCAGCAGCAGCGTCAGCATCGCGAAGGGCAGGTCCGCGTGACCGCCGGTCAGGGAGTTATCCTCGCTATAGTCGGCCAGCAGCGTATCCTCGTACCGCGCCGATTGTTTCTGTTCCTCCGTCAACAGGGCAGGACCTCTTTCAGTAAGGATAGCGCATCCGGCAGCCCAGGAAGGAAATCACCGCGAACAGCAGCGACACGCCGGAAAAGAGCGCGAAAATCTGTTTTTCCGTCCACACGTGGCCGAACCAGCCGCCCTTTTCCAAGTGGTGGTGGAACGGAGACATCTTGAAAATCCGCTTGCCGTGGGTCAGCTTGAAGTACGCCACCTGCAAAATAACGGACAGCGTCTCCCACAGATACACGATGCCCAGCGGGATAAGAATCAGCGGCATGTCCAGCGCGAAGGCCAGACCGCTCACGGCGCCGCCGAGAAAGAGACTTCCCGTGTCGCCCATGAAGCATTTGGCCGGGTGGAAGTTAAACAGCAAAAACCCGAACAGTCCGCCCGTCAGACCCGCCGCCAGCACCGCCAGCGACCCGCACTCGACGCCGCACGCGCACCACAGGCAGGCCGCCACGGAATAAAACAGGAACACCGGAATCGACACACCCGTCGCCAGACCGTCGATGCCGTCCGTCAGATTCACGGCATTGACCGTGCCCACAATGGCGAACACCGCCAGCAGATAATACAGCCACACCGGGAAGTGCACCGTGGTGTTCCAGAAGGGGATGTAAAGCTCCGTTGTCAGATACCCCTCCATCTGCAGCAGCGCCAGCAGCGCCGCCGCGGCCGCCAGCTGCAGCAGGAATTTGGCCTTTGCCGTCAGACCGAGATTCTGGCGGTTTTTCAGCTTCAGATAATCGTCCAGAAAGCCGATGGCGCCGTAGAGCAGCGCGAACACCAGCACGTACAGCGCGCCCCGATCTCCCTCCCGCAGGAAGGAGAAGCCGACGCTGAACACGATGAATACGGCCGCCGCGATGAAGACGACGCCGCCCATGGTGGGGGTGCCCTCCTTGCTTTTGTGCCAGATGGGACCGTCCTCACGGATGGACTGCCCCGCCTTGATTTTCCGAAGCCATGGGATATAGAAATACCCCGTGATGGCCGCGATGACATAGGCCGTCAAAAAGGCCAGAATCAGCTTTCCCGTCATTGTCCGTTCCCTCCGCAGCGTGCAAAATACTCCGCGACGATTTCGCGCTCGTCCATGTGATTTTTGACATGGTTGATTTCCTGATAGGTCTCGTGCCCCTTACCGGCCAGCACGATGACATCCCCGCTCCGGCGCTCGGCCAGAGCCCGGCAGATGGCCTCCGGCCGCAGGCAGACCACCTTTTTCTCGGCGCGGCTGTCTGTCATGCCGGCCAGAATGTCGTCGATGATGGCCTCGGGGTCCTCGGTGCGGGGGTTGTCGCTGGTCACGTAGCACACGTCCGCCAGCGCCCCCGCGATGCGGCCCATCTGCGGCCGTTTGGTCCGGTCGCGGTCGCCGCCGCAGCCGAATACCGCCACCAGACGGCCCGTGGACACCTCGCGCATGGTCTCGAGCACGTTCTCCAGCGCATCCGGCGTGTGGGCATAGTCAATCACCACGGTGCAGTTGTCCGTCCCGGGCACCACCTCGACACGGCCGGTCACCCCCTGCGCCGCCGCGAGAGAGGCCGCCGCCCGCTCCCGCTCGATGCCGAGCAGCTCGGCGCAGGCGAGCACCGCCAGCGCGTTTTCCACGCTGAAGCGGCCGGGAATGCCCAGACGGATGGGCGTGCGTTCCTCCCCCTCCGCAAGCACAAAGCGGACTCCGTCCGCGCGAAGCTGCAGATCCTCCGCCCGCAGCGACGCCTCCGCGCCGGCGGCGGTCCAGGTCAGCACCGGACACTGCGCCCGCTCGCGCATGAAGGGCATCCAGGGGTCGTCGGCGTTCATCGCCGCCGCGTCGCAGCGGGAAAAGAGCTTGCTCTTTGCCGCGGCATAGGCCTCCATTGTGCCGTGGAAGTCCAGATGGTCTTGGGTCAGATTGGTGAACAGACCGCAGCGGAAGCGAAGCCCGTCCACGCGGTGCAGCTCCAGCGCGTGGCTGGACACCTCCATCACCACATGGCTGCAGCCGGCGTCCGCCATCCGGCGCAGCAGCGCCCGCAGCTCAAACGACTCCGGCGTGGTGCGCTCGGTGGGCAGCTCCTCGTCGCCGATTTTGTTCGCGATGGTGCCGATCAGCCCCACCTTTGCGCCGAGGCAGTCCATCAGCAGCCCGCGAATCAGCGTGGTAACCGTGGTCTTGCCGTTCGTGCCGGTGACGCCGATCAGAACAAGCTCCCGCTCCGGGTAGCCGTACCACGCGGCGCCGAGCTCCGCCAGCGCCGGGCGGGTGTCCTCCACGAGGATATAGGGGATATCCTCCTCCGGCACACGAGAGCAGAGCACCGCGGCGGCTCCCTGCGCCGCGGCCGCGGCAATATAGCGGTGGCCGTCGCTTTGATAGCCGACAATGGCCACAAACAGATCTCCCGTTCCCACGGCGCGCGAATCGTAGCGCACGGCGGCGATGTCCGTCTCCGGGTCGGCCGTCATCTCCAGCACGGGGATGGATGCCAGCAATTGCTTCAGTTTCATCGTTGTTCTCCCGTTTTTATCAATAATGTCCCAGGTTGCTGCTGTCCGACAGATACACCGTCACCACGGAGCCATACTCCAGCTCGGTGCCGGCCTCCACGCTCTGCCGCGTTATGGTGGCGGTGGAGGGGTCCATCAGGACACCGCTTTCGTTGATATACAGACCGCTCCACCCCATGCGGATGCGGGCGATTTCATAGGTCAGACCGGTCAGCTCCGGCATCTCCGTCGTGCCGCTCGACGGCTGCGTGCCGCAGTAGAGGATTACCTCGCTGCCGGCCGCCACCACGGCATTGGCCGCGGGCAGCTGCGCCGTCACGGTGTCGCCGTCCCCGACGGTGCGATAGGTCAGATTCTGCGCCTGTACCAGCGACGCAGCTTCGTCAACGGTCCTGCCGGTTACGTCCGGCACGGCGCGGTCGATGACAGACTGCTCCCGGTCGGTATAGCTGACCTCCACGCCGAGATAGGGCAGGATGTCCGCCATAATGCTGCCGACCAGCGGGGCCGCCATCTGGCCGCCGCTGATGTAGACGGAGCTTGTCTTGGGTGTGTCGAGCATCACCAGCACGGCCACCTGCGGGTCGTCCGCCGGGGCGAAGCCGATGAAGGAAACAATGTATTCCTTCTCGCCGGTTTCGGCCTCGAGGGTGACGTTTTCGGAGGTACCTGTTTTGCCGCAGATGCGGTAGCCCGCCACATAGGCGTTGGTGCCGGTGCCCGCCGGGTCGCCGACCACCTGCTCGAGAATATTGCAGCACAGGGCGCTGGTCTGCTCGCTGATGACCTGGCGCACCACCACGGGCTCCGTCTGCGAGAGCACATTGCCGTCGGCATCGAGAATCTGGCGGACGATGTGCGGCTGCATCAGATAGCCGCCGTTGGCCACCGCGCTGACCGCCGTAATCAGCTGCAGCGGCGTAATCGTAAACGTCTGGCCGAAGGAGGCGGCGGCAAGCTGGGACTGGTTGTCCTCGTCAAAGAACACGTCCTCGCTCCACCACACGCTGCCGGACTCGCCCGCAAGCTCAATGCCGGTTCTCTCAAACAGACCAAAGGCGTCCACATAGTCATAAAACCGCTCAGCCCCCACCGCCTGTCCGATGCGGACAAAGGCGACGTTGCAGCTATTCATAACGGCCTGGGTCAGCGTTTCCACGCCGTGGCCCAGCGTTTCCCAGCAGTTGAGAAGACTGGTACGGCCGCGCACGCTGACGCTGCCCCAGCACTCAAAGGTGCTGTCCATGCTGACAACGCCGTCCTCAAGCGCCATGGCCAGCGTGATGATTTTGAAGGTGGAGCCCGGCTCGTAGGAGTCGGCAATGGCCTTATTGCGCCACTGGGTGTTGCGGGCGTCGACAGTCATCTCGTTTTGCTTGTCCGGGTCCGGCTCCGCGTCAATCTCCGCCTGTATGTCCTCCGACAGGGCCAGAAAATCGTTGGGGTCAAAGTTATCCAGCGACGCCATGGCCAGAATCTCGCCGGTGTTCACATCCATCACGATGCCCGCCGCGCCGTTTGCGAGTTCATAGTCCTCACAGGCCTGGGTCAGATATTTCTCCAGATAATACTGGATGGTCGTGTCGATGGTCAGAACAATGCCGCTGCCATCCACCGCCTCGTAGGAATCGGCAAAGTCGGAAAACAGAAGCTCATCGCCCGTCAGTGTCTCGGCCCGGATAATGCGCCCGTCGGTGCCGGACAGCTCGTCATCATAGGCATATTCCACCCCTGCCAGACCGTACCCGTCGCTGCCGACATAGCCGACGACGTGACAGGCCAGCGTCCCGTAGGGATAGTGGCGCTGAGACGAGGCCTCCAGGCGAAGGCCGTTGAGGTTATTGTCATCGATGAACGCCTGCACCACGGCCGACACCTCTCGGTCCACCTTGGTGGCGACAACCGTGTGCCACGAGTCGGTGTTCTGGCACCACTCCAGCACCTGCGCATAGCTGACATCCGGGAAGGTCTCGCTGACAAAGGCGGCAATCAGCTGCGGGCTTTCGCCGTAGAGCTCGATTTCCGCCGGGCTGATGTACACCGTGCTCACATCCGAGGAGATGGCCAGCACGTTCAGATCCCGGTCATAGATGGTGCCGCGACGGGCCTGCTCCGTTTCCTCGGAGAGCATCTGGTCCACAGCCGCCGTTTCGTAGCGGTTATGATCCCGAATCTGCAGCTGCCACAGCCGATACGCAAGGCATAAAAACACGACTATGCCGCACACGATCATCAAAAACCGTGTGCGGCGTATCATCTGCCGGGCGCGGCCGGCGTTGGATTGGCTTTTTCCCTGCGGCATAGTAGACTCCTTCCGTGATCCCGATTCGGACGCAGCAAAAAACTCAGTGTCCGAAATAGGCCAGAATGGACTCCGCAATGCTCTGCAGACCCGAGCGGAACAGATCCTCGTTCTCGTGGACAAAGACCTCGGCCCGGTCCGACGAGGAGACACCGGAGAGGTAGTATACCTGCTCCTCGCGCGGCTCGCGCATGCCCAGCTCGTTGACGGCATAATCCTCAATCTGGGAATAGTTGAAGGTGGTTTCGTACAGCACGGTCAGCTCCACCTGCTCGGCCCGCAGCTGCTCCAGCTCCTCGGCGAGAATCGTGGCCTCGTCCGCCACCGTGGTCACGCGGATTTGCGCGATGAGCACCAGCACCATCAGCACCGCCGCCGCGACAAAGCCGACCACCGTCAGCGGCGCGAGCGACTGGGCGGGTCTCGCCGCCGGCAGCACAATCTCGCCCGTGCGGGTGCGGGTCCGCGTCGCGGGACGCGGGGCCGTCTTTTCCGCCGGACGTGGTCGGCGCGCCGGGCGCGGCGCAGGCTGCGCGAGCTCGTCCCCCGGATACAAATCCGGATGGCCGAAATCATACGCCAGCGAGCCAACCACGGCGCCGGTCACACTGTTATATCGTTGGAATGTCCTGGAGTCAGACATCTTCGTTCGAGCTTATATCCTTTCTGCAACGCGAAGGCGGGCCGACCGGGCCCGCGGGTTCTCGGCCAGCTCCTCCTCGGAGGGAACCAGCGATTTTTTCCCCACCGTGCGCAGCGTGCGCACAAAGCCGCAGGTGCACACCGGAAAATCCGGCGGGCAGATGCATCCGTCCTCGTGGGAACGGATAAAATCCTTGACAATGCGGTCCTCCAGCGAGTGAAAGCTGATGACCGCGAGGCGTCCTCCCGGCGCGAGCAGACGCTCCGCCCGGGCCAGCACGCGTTCGAGCGAGCCGAGCTCGTCGTTCACGGCGATGCGCAGCGCCTGAAAGCTGCGCTTGGCGGGGTGCTGCTTTTCCCGCAGGGCCGCCGCCGGCATGGCCGAGCGGATCAGCTCCGCCAGCTCCCCCGTCGTGCGGATGGGGCTGTCGTCCCGGCGGGCGACGATGCGCGACGCAATGCGCCCGGAATAGCGTTCCTCGCCATAGCGGCGCAGAATGTCCTTCAGCTCCGCCTCGGACCAGGTGTTGACGATGTCGGCCGCCGTCAGCGGCGCCGTCTCGTCCATCCGCATGTCCAGCGGCGCATCCTTGCTATAGGAAAAACCGCGCTCCGCCTCGTCCAGCTGCGGGCTGGATACGCCCAAATCGAGCAGCAGTCCGTCAAAGCGCTCCGCGCCCTGCGCCGCCAGTACACTCTCGAGCTCGTCAAAGTTCGCGTGAACGGGGATAAAACGGTCCCCGAAGCGGGCCAACCGCTCCGAGGCAAAGACAAGCGCCCTTCGGTCCCGGTCGATGCCGAGCAGCCGCCCCTGCGGCCCAAGGCGCTCCAAAATCCACTCCGAATGACCGCCGAGACCCAGCGTGCCGTCCACATACAGCCCGTCCGGCCGGACATGCAGCGCATCCACGGCCTCCCGCCGCAGTACGGTGACATGCTCCATCAGAAGCCCAGTTCCCGCATGATGGCGGCCAGATTCTCGCGCGAGGTTTCCCTCTCGGACTGTTTCGCCCAGGCGTCGGAATCCCACAGCTCCGCGTGGTTGTTGACGCCGAGAACGGTGACATTCTTGCTCAGGCCCGCCCAGTCCCGCAGCTTTTGCGGAATCAGCACGCGCCCCTGGGTGTCGAGCGTGACACGCACCGCATTGACGAAGTAGGGGCGGAAAAGCCGCTGCTCCCCCTCGCTGCGCTGCATCACGCGGGAACGGTATTCCTCGTAATCGGCCACGCTGCGGGCGTAAAGACAGGAGTCCTCCGACATGGAAAGCGTCAGATAGAATTCCTCCCCCAGCTCCTCGCGCAGGCGGGCCGGAATGAAAAGGCGGCCCTTCGCGTCCAGCGAATGCTCGTATTCTCCTGTCATCGTCGGGTCACCTCCTCCACAATCATACACAAATGGTGCACTTCGCCCCATTTCTCCCCACTCGCATTATAAATATTTATTATGTAAATTGCAAGAGCTTTTTTCAATTTTTTCTGCCATATATTGTCAACTAAACAACAAAATGTGGGGGTTCGGATTATTTTGAAATCCGAACCCCCACATTTTGTGAAAGAGTATCAAAAAATTTATTCGAAGCGCCCAAAAAAGCAAGGCAGCTCCGCGCAATGTCGGTGCGTGAGCTGCCTTATTTCAGAAGCATTTTTCAAAGCCGATGCGGTGGCGTTTCGCGCCGCCGTTGACGCCCTTGAGCCAGACCGTGCCGCATTCGGTATAGCCGCGGCGGGTCAGCAGCCGGCGCACCACCTGATTGTCCGGGTGGGTATCCGCGCGGACACTGCCGCAGCCGCTGCCCTGAATGATGTCCTCCGCCAGTTGGACCATCTCCGTCGCAAGGCCCGTCCCACGGTATTTCGCCCGGGCGGCCGTGCGGTGAATGACGCCGTAGCGGCTGTCCGCCGGCGTCAGCCAGGCGGCGTCGGAGGCGGTGTAATCGTCGTCCTCCTCCATATATACGCTGACAAGGCCCGCCAGCTCCTCCCCGCAGGTGAACAGCCAGCAGTTGCCGCGGGCGATATCCTGCTCAAGCACCGCGCGGTTGGGGAAGCCGTCCTGCCACTGGTCCACGCCGCATTGCTTCAAAAAGGCCGAGGCCTCCGCCGTGACGGACAGCATCTCCGGGATGTCCTCCACCCGGGCCTTGCGGCAGTCGAAGACGGGCTTTTCCGTGTGGGTCAGCCGCGCCACGGTCCGGCGGTCGCTCTCCGTCTGCGGCACAAATTGTTCAAACAGATCCGGCCGCTTTTCCAGCGTGCGCTGCAGCTGCTGCTCGCGGCGCCATATCTCCACCTCGGCATGGTCGCCCCGCAGAAGCACCGGCGGCACCGCCAGCCCCTCCCAGACCTCCGGCCGGGTATACTGGGGGTACTCCAGCAGTCCCTCCCAGTGGCTCTCCCCCTCGTAACAGGCGGGGTCGCTCAGCACGCCCGGCACCATCCGGCACACGGCGTCGGCAATGGCCATCGCCGGGATTTCCCCGCCGGTCAGCACAAAGTCGCCGACGGACATTTCCTCATCGCAGCAAGAGGTGATAAAGCGCTCGTCCACGCCCTCGTAATGGCCGCAGACCAGCACCAGATGGTCATAGTCACGGACCAGACGGCGCGCCTCGCTCTGGTCAAAGCGCTTTCCCTGCGGGCTCATGTAAATCACGCGGCGGCGCCGCTCGCCGGAGCGCGCCACGACATCGTCCAGACAGGCCTTGAGCGGCTGCGCCATCATCACGCAGCCCCAGCCGCCGCCGTAGGGGTAGTCGTCCACCTGCTGCTGGCGGTTGGTGGTGTAGTCGCGGATCTGCACGCAGTGGATGTCCAGAATGCCCTTCGCCTCGGCGCGGCCGAGAATGCTCGAGTGCATCATGGCCCCCACCGCGTCCGGGAACAGCGTCAGAATGTCAATGCGCATTTACATACCCTCCAGCAGACGCACCGTGACCTCACAGGCGTCCGCGTCCTTTTTGACAATAAAGGCCGGCACATCGGGGATGAGAATCTCCCTCTCGCCCCGCACCACATAGACCGAGGCAGCCGGCTCCGGCAGAACCTCGGCCAGAATGCCGAGCTCGTTCCCCTGTTCATCGACCACGCGCGCGCCGAGAATGTCCTGCAAAAAGACCGTTCCCTCCGGCAGGTGGGCATCCCTGCGGTCAATGCACAACACGCGGCCTTTGAGCGCCATGGCGGCGTTCACGTCGTCCACGCCCTCCAGCGCCGCGATTACCATGCTTTTGTGCACGCGAACCGAGCGCACCCGAACCGGTGCGCCGTCGATATAAAAACGCTTGAAGCGGGTCAGAAACGCCGGCTCATCCGCCCACGGCTCGATTTTCACCTCGCCGCGGACGCCGTGAGTGCTGACGATTTGACCCGCCTCCAGATATTGCTGCTTCAATCCAGAATTTCCACGCTGACTTTTTTTCCGTGGCGCTGAGCCATGGCTTTCATCAGCACACGAATCTGGCGGACGATGCGCCCCTGACGGCCGATGACCTTGCCCATATCACCATCGGCAACCCGTACTTCAAAAACCGTTTCGCCGTTGGCCTCGCGCTCGTCCACAGTCACCTTGTCGGGATTGTCGACAAGACTCTGCACGATGTAGGTCAGAAGCTCCTTCATGAAACCGCCTTATTCCTCCGCCGCGGGCTCGGCAACGGGCTCCGCTGCGGGCGCATTGGCCTCCGCCAGCTTCAGCAGACCGCGGACGGTATCCGTGGGCTGCGCGCCGCAGGCGATCCAGTACTTCGCACGCTCAAGGTCGATGTTGATGCTCGCGGGCTTGGTCAGGGGGTCATAGGTGCCCAGCTCCTCGATGTTGCGGCCGTCGCGGGGAGAACGGCTGTCCGCCACCACGACGCGATAGAACGGCGCCTTCTTCGCGCCCTGTCTCTTCAAACGAATCTTAACCATTGTTTTTTCCTCCGAATGTTTTTTATAATAAATTTTTATTTGGAAACAATCTGAACGGGAGATGCGGGCCGGACTCAGAACGGCAGACCGCCGGGCAGACCCATGCCGCCCATGCCCTTGTGCTTTTTGGCCAGACGGCGCATGCGCTTGCCGCCGGCGCCGGACATCTGCTTCATCATGGCACCCATGGCCTCCAGACTTTTGACCAGACGGTTGATTTCCACCACACTGGTGCCGCTGCCGGCCGCGATGCGCTTTTTGCGGCTGGCGTTAAGGAGGGAGGGGTTGCGCCGCTCGGCCGGGGTCATGGACAAAATGATGGCGCGGGTGCGGGTCAGAGCCTTTTCGTCCACCTTGGCGCCCTTGAGCTTGGACACGTCAAGGCCCGGAATCAGGGCGGCAATGTCCTCCATCGAGCCCATGCTGCCGAGACTTTCAAGCTGTTCGAGATAATCCTCGAACGTGAAGCGGTTTTTCGCCAGGCGCTCGGCCATTTCGAGCGCTTTTTTCTCGTCCACGGCCTGTTCGGCGCGCTCGATAAGCGTGAGCATATCGCCCATGCCCAGAATGCGCGAGGCCATCCGGTCGGGATGGAACACCTCCAGCGCGTCGAGCTTTTCGCCGGTGCCGATAAACTTGATGGGCTTGCCGGTCACGGCCCGGATGGACAGCGCCGCGCCGCCGCGGGCATCGCCGTCAAGCTTGCTCATCAGAACGCCGTCGATGCCGACCGCGTCGTTGAAGGCGGACGCCGCGTTCACCGCGTCCTGGCCGGTCATGGCATCCACCACCAGCAGAATCTCCGCCGGTTCCACCGCGGCCTTGATCCGCCGCAGCTCGTCCATCAGCGCCTCGTCCACGTGCAGACGGCCCGCCGTATCGAGAAAGACCACGTCGTTGCCATGGCGGCGCGCGTGCTCCACCGCGGCCAGCGCGATGTCCACGGGGTCAATCTGGCCCATCTGGAACACCGGGACGCCAACCTGGGCGCCGACGGTCTCCAGCTGGGAGATGGCCGCCGGGCGATACACGTCGCAGGCAGCCAGCAGCGGCCGCTTGTTCTGGTGCTTTTTGACGTAGGCAGCAAGCTTGGCCACGTTGGTCGTCTTGCCGGAGCCCTGCAGCCCCACCATCATGACGACGGAGGGGACCTTGGAGGAGTAGGTCAGCTTGGCGGCGCTGCCGCCCATCAGAGCGGTCAGTTCCTGGTTGACCAGACGGATAACCTCCTGCGCGGGGCTGAGACTTTCGAGAATTTCGGCGCCGGAGGCCTTTTCGGACACGGTGCGCACAAAGTCCTTGACAACCTTGTAGCTGACGTCGGCCTCCAGCAGAACCATGCGCACCTCGCGCATGGCCTCCTTGATGTCGGAGTCCGTCAAACGGCCCTTGCCCTTGAGCTTTTTGAAGACAGTATTGAGTTTTTCGGAAAGAGAATCAAAAGCCATCGGTTCAAATCAGTCCGTCGAGACGGGCGAGCAGCGCCCGGCTCCTGTCGTCCGCCGGCAGCAGCGCCGCCAGCTCCCCGCGCACAGCCGCGATCTGCTCCCGCCGCTCCAGATGGCGGCGAATCAGCCCGGTCTTGCGCTCGTATTGGAGCAGGACCTTCTCCGCCCGGCGCAGAACATCCCACACACCCTGCCGACTGAGCCCCGCAAGCTCCGCAATCTCGGCAAGGGATAAGTCCTCGTTCCAGTGAAGATCGCAGTACTCGCGCTGCTTTTCGGTCAGCAGCTCGCCGTAAAAGTCGAGCAGGAGGGCCCGGTCCACCGCCGGCTCCGCGCCGGCGTCCGCCGCCTTCGCAGCCATGGCAGCACCCCCTCTGTTAAGTAAAAACCCTTTACAGCTCGCTTATCTTACCCGTTTCCCGCCCGTTTGTCAAGCCCCGATCCCTATTTTACGAAATATTCATTTCTTTTTTGCGCATTTATGGTATGATACAAAGGAAGAGACAGGAGGTTTTGCCATGCAGCAGACCAGTAAAGACATATTGCCGGGTGTCCGGCTTACCTGCGTTACCACCGACAAATTCAAGGGCGGTCTGATTTCGCTGAACCTGCTCACGCGTCTGTGCCGTGAAAACGCGTCCGCCAACGCCCTCATTCCCAGCGTTTTGCGCCGGGGTACCGTGCGCTATCCGGACATGGACGCGCTCAACGCCCGCCTTGACGAGCTATACGGCGCGGTCATCGACCCCCTCGTCCGCCGCTTCGGCGAGATCCAGAGCGTCGGTCTGGCCGCCGTTTTCACGGACGATGCGTATCTGCCCGGCCGGAACAATCTTCTCGAGGACGTGGCCGCGCTTCTCGGCGAGATGCTGCTGTCCCCGGTGATGCGCGGCGGTCTGTTCCTGCCGGACTACGTCGAGAGCGAAAAAGAAAAACTCCTGGAGGACATCCGCGCCTCCGTCAACAACAAAACTTCCTACGCCCTGCGCCGTCTGCGCGAACAAATGTGCTCGATGGAGGACTTTGCCGTGGACGTACTCGGCAGCGAGTCCGCCGCCGAGAGCATCGGCTACGTGGCGCTCACGCGGCGGTACCACGATCTGCTCGCGGAAAGTCCGATCGAGCTGTTCTATGTCGGCAGCGCGGACTTCGAGCGTGTGGCGGCGGCGATGCGCGGCGCGCTGGTCACGCTGCCCCGCGGCGAATTGGACGAAGAGCTCGGCACCGAGGTCCGCATGAACGCGCTGGAGGCGGAGCCCCGCTTTTTCGACGAGCAGATGGACGTCACCCAGGCCAAGCTCGCCATGGGCTATCGGCTGGGTCTGTGCATGGAGGAGCCCAATCTGCCCGCGCTGCGCGTGTTCAACACGCTCTTCGGCGGCGGCGTATCGTCCAAGCTGTTCATGAACGTGAGGGAAAAGCTCTCCCTTTGCTATTTTGCCAGCAGCGTCCTGTCCGTGGAAAAGGGCGTGCTGTTTGTGGTCTCCGGCATCGACGCCGACCGGGCCGACCGTGTCCGGGAGGAAATCGGCGTACAGCTGGCGGCTCTCGCCGCCGGGGACTTCACGGCCGAGGAGCTGCAGACCGCCCGCGCCACCGTGGCCTCGGACATGCGCAGCGTGCCGGACGGCCGCGGCGCGCTGGAGGGCTATTGGATGACCTATGGTCTGCTGGGCTTTGACTGCCCGCCGGAGGAATTTGCCGCGCTGGCCGAGGCCGTCACAGCCGATGACATCATCGACATTGCCAACACCATCGAGCTCGACGCCGTGTATCTGCTGCACGGGGCCGACGACGCCGCAGCGGAAGAGGAGGCGGACGAATGAACGTAACGGAAAAGCTCTATCCCTTCGGCGAGCGTGTGACGGAGGCCGTTTTGGACAACGGTCTGACCGTGCGCGTGCTGCCGAGGCCGTCCTACCGCAAGTGCGTTGCCTGCTTCGGGACGGATTTCGGCGGCGCCGACCGGCGCTATCGGCTGAACGGCGAGTCTTACATGACCCCCGCCGGCACGGCCCACTATCTCGAGCACAAGCTCTTTGACATGCCGGACGGCAACGCCCTCGCCGCGCTCAACGCCTCCGGCGCGGACCCCAACGCCTATACCAGCGAATCGTGCACCATGTACCACTTCGAGTGCACGCAGGACTTTGACACCAACCTGCGCACGCTGCTGCGCTTTGTCTCCACTCCGTATTTCACGCAGGAGAGCGTGGACAAGGAGCGCGGCATCATCGCCCAGGAAATCCGCATGGGCGACGACAGCCCCGGACAGAAGCTCTATGACGATCTGTTCGGCTGTCTGTACCACACGCACCCTCTGCGCGATTCCATCGCCGGCACGGTCGAGTCCATCGCGGACATCACGCCGCAGACGCTCTATGACTGCCACGCGGTGTTCTATCGCCCGTCGAACATGATGCTGACGGCCGTGGGCCCCGTGGAGCCCGAGGCGGTCCTTCGCGCTGCGGAGGAGCTGCTGCCCTCCGATTGGTCCGAAAAGCCCGGCAAGGACTACGGCGGGCCGGAGCCGCCTCTGCCGCTCAAAACGCGCTCCGAGCGCCGCATGGAGGTGGCAAGACCGCTCTTCCTGCTCGGCTGCCGCGCGGAGGACAGCGGCCGCGGCGAGGACTTCTACCGCCGGCAGCTGCTGGCCCGTACCGCGCTGCAGTGTCTGGCCGGACGCACCACGCCGTTTTTCTCCCGGCTGTACGCCGAGGGGCTGCTGAACCTCTCCTTTGACGCGGACGCGGAGTTTTTGCTGGGGCAGAGGCTGCTGACCTTCTCCGGCGAGACGGACGAGCCGGAACGGGTCTACGACGCGCTTCGGACCGAGCTTGACCGCGTGGGCCGCGACGGCATCGACCCCGCTCTTTTCGACCGCATCCAAAAAAGCATCTACGGCGGCCGTCTGCGCGCGCTGGACAGCCCGGCGGGACTTGCCGTCTCGCTGGCCGAGAGCGTTCCCGACGGCGTAGACCCCCTTGACGACCTGCGTCTGCTCGAAACACTGACCGCGGACGAGGTCTCCGCCTTCCTGCGCGACAGCTTCCCCGCGGACGCCATGGCCATGAGCGTCATCCGACCGGTGTAACCCGCGCCTCGGACCCATACGTCAACCGCGGCGCCTCTTCACGCGCCGAAACCAATACTCAAATATACATGCAAGGAGGAACTAACATGTCTGATTTCGATTTCAAAAACCTTGGCCAGAAGGCCGCCGAGTTCGCCTCCGCTGCAATGGATGCGGCCCGCACTCTGACGGACACCGCCGCCGACAAGACCCGCGATCTGACCCAGCTTGCCAGACTGAACGCCGAGAACACCGCCGACCGCCAGAGCATCAAAAACCTCTATCTGGAGCTCGGCAGACTCTACTACGAGGCCCACAAGGACGCCCCCGACGCCTTCTGCGAGCAGCTGTGTGTCGAGATTTCCCTCCTGGTCGAGAAAATCGCCGAACGCGAGGCCCGGATTGCCGCCCTGCGCGACAAGAAGGAGGACGACGCCCCCGCCGAGGAATACACCGCCGAGCCCGCCGACGACTTCGAGTCCGTTGTCGAGGCCGAAGAATCCGCCGCCGAGGCCCCCACAGCCCCGGAAGACGCGGAATAATCCCCCGCATCATTTTTCCATACGCAAACAAAAAAGAGCGGAAGGCCGAACGCCTTCCGCTCTTATTTTTTGCCTTTATGCTTTTTTGTTGACCCAGTCGGAGGCGCGGCACATGCCCCAGTAGATGAGCAGCAGCGCCGCGGAAATCGCGTAGCCGACAATCTGGTTGCCGAAGAAGTCGCCGATCTGGCCGGCGGAAATCAGGCACATCATGACGGGCACGATGAAGCGGATGCAGAAGCGATAGAAGCCGCGAAGCTTGCCCTGGAAGCCGCTGTCGACCTCTTCCATAATCACCTCGGGACCGACCTCCCAGCCGATGACCAGAGCCATGATCATGGCGCCGATCGGCATCGCAAGACCCTCAGACCAGCAGTCCATGAAGTCCAGCCAGCAGTCGTTCCAGGTGACCACGTTGTCCAGACCGAAGATGGCGGCCGGGGTGATGTTCGCCTGGCTGCCCAGACCGTCCGCCGCCACCAGGCAGGCGAGCACCGCGATGGCCACGCAGGTCCAGGTGGTCAGACGGCTGCGGTTGTATTCCTTGCCCTTGGTCTCGGCGCGGTCGATGAAGAAGGTGATGATAACCTCGATGAGGGAGATGGCGGAGGAAACGGCCGCGATCAGAACCAGGATGTAGAAGATGGCGCCGAACAAGCCGCCCAGCGTGCCCATGCCGCAGAACACGTCCTGCAGCGTGGAGAACAGAAGGTTCGGACCGCCCAGCTTGATGTCGCTGACGGCCATGCCGCTGTTGATGCCGTTGGCCACGGCGGCAGGGATAACGGCGATGCCGGCCATCAGCGCGACCAGCGTGTCGGAGAAAACGATGACGATAGCGTTCTTCGGCAGACTCTCGCTCTTATCCAGGTAGGAGCCGTAGGTAATCATGATGCCCATGGCCAGGCTCAAAGAGAAGAACATCTGGCCGCCGGCGGTCGCCAGCACGGACAGGAAGTTGGGAGACTCCTCGATGAAGCCGCCCTCCACGGCGTAGCCGGGGACGAACATGAACTTCAGACCCTCGCTCGCGTTGGGAAGCGTCACGGAGCGGATGATGATGATCACCAGCATCACGAACAGCGCCGGCATGCCGATTTTGTTGAACTTCTCGATGCCGCCGGAGATGCCGCCCTTGTTGATGACCCAGCAGATAACCATGAACAGCAGCATCACGCCGATGCCGATCAGAGGATTGGTGAGCAGCGTGCCGAAGGAGCTGCTGTCCGGCATGCCGGCAAAGATACCCACAATGTTGATGTAGATATAGTAGATGCAGTAGCCGCCCAGCACGGAGTAGAAGGTCATGATCAGGAACGGAGCCAACAGCGCCAGCCAGCCGAGAGCCGGGAAGCGGGTGCCCAGCTTGCGATAGGCGCCGATGGGGCCGAGCTTGGTCTTACGGCCGAGCGCCAGCTCGCTGACCATGATGATGAAGCCGACAAACACCGCCAGCACCAGATAGACCAGCAGGAAGGCCAGACCGCCGCACTTGCCCATCTTGTACGGGAAACCCCAGATGTTTCCCAGGCCGACCGCCGAACCGATGGCAGCCAGCAGGAAGCCGATATTGCTTCCCCAGGATTCGCGTTTGTTTTCCATGTTTTCCTCTCCTATATAATATTTGGTTTTGCTCTTTTTTTGAACGAGTCGGAACTCCGTCGGGCTCAGCCTCCGAGCCCCGCCAGACTCTCGCGCAGATTGGCGGCCAGCGCCTCGGCCTTGGAGAGCTTTTCGCGCTCGGCGTTCACCACGCGCTCCGGCGCGCGGGACACAAAGCTCTCGTTGGAAAGCTTTTTCTTCTGACCCTCGATTTCGGCCAGCGCCTTGTCAAGCTCGCGGCGGATGCGCTCGCGCTCTTTTTCGAGGTCGACCAGCTCCGCCATGGGCATGAACATGCGCGCGTCCTCCGTCACAACGGAGACCATGCCGTCGGTGCTCTGCGGCAGCGTGTCCGTCACGGTGACCTCACCGGCGTAGGCAAGACCGGACAGATACACCAGCCCCTTGTTGAACACCTCCGTCCGCGGCGTCACGATGATCAGATGCGGGTGACGGGACGGGGGCACGTTCATCTCGCTGCGGCGGCTGCGCACGGCGCGGATGGCAGTCATGATGGCCTCAAACTCGCCCTCCTCCACGGGGAAGGACAGCGCCTCCTCCGCCTCGGGATAGGGCTGGATAATCAGGGCGCCCTCCTCATGCGGCAGTGCGCCGTAAAGCTCCTCCGTGATGTACGGCATAAAGGGGTGCAGCAGCTTGAGAATGCGCAGCAGCACGAACAGCAGCACCCGCTGGGCGCTCTCGTCCCCCTCGCGCAGACGGGCCTTGGTAATCTCGATGTACCAGTCGCAGTACACGTCCCAGATAAAGTCGTAAATCTTGGTGGCGGCAATGCCGAGCTCGTAGCTGTCGAGGTTGGCCGTCACCTCCGCCGTCAGCGTGTTCAGACGGGACAGGATCCACTTGTCCTCCAGCCGGAGCTCCGCGGGCAGCGTCGCGTCCTCGGTGGTCAGATTCATCATCACATAGCGGGCCGCGTTCCAGAGCTTGTTGGCGAAGTTGCGCATGGCCTCGCAGCGCTCGACATAAAAGCGCATGTCGTTGCCGGGGGAGTTGCCGGTGATGATGTTGAAGCGCAGCGCGTCGGCGCCGTAGCGGTCGATCATATCGATGGGGTCGATGCCGTTGCCGGCGGACTTGGACATTTTCTTGCCCTGCGCGTCGCGGATCAGTCCGTGGATAAGCACGGTGTGGAAGGGCTCCTGCTTCATCTGCTCCATGCCGGAGAAGATCATGCGGGCCACCCAGAAGAAGATGATGTCATACCCTGTGACCAGCACGTCCGTGGGGTAGAAGTATTCCAGATCCTCCGTCTTGTCCGGCCAGCCCAGCGTGGAGAAGGGCCACAGCGCGGAGGAGAACCAGGTGTCAAGCACATCGGGGTCGCGCTCGATATTCTTCGAGCCGCAGGCCTCGCAGCAGTCGGGGTCCGTACGGCCGACCGTGATGTGGCCGCATTCGGCGCAGTACCAGGCGGGAATCTGGTGACCCCACCACAGCTGGCGGCTGATGCACCAGTCGCGCACGTTGTTCATCCAGTTGAGATAGGTGTGGGCAAAGCGCTCCGGCACGAAGCGGATGGTGCCGTCCTCGACCACACGGATGGCCTCCTTGGCCAGGGGCTCCATTTTGACAAACCACTGGTCGCTGGCCAGCGGCTCCACGTCGTTGTGGCAGCGATAGCAGGTGCCGACGTTGTGGACGCAGGGCTCGATGGAGACAAGATAGCCCTGCTTGTCAAGCTCCTCGACAATGGCCTTGCGCGCCTCGTAGCGGTCCATGCCGTCCCAGGGATAGCCGCCCGTGACGCGGCCCTCGCCATCGAGCATCAGATACTGCGGCAGATCGTGGCGCAGACCGACCTCGAAGTCATTGGGGTCGTGGCAGGGGGTAATTTTCACGCAGCCGGTGCCGAATTCCATGTCGGCGTGCTCGTCCCCGACGATGGGGATTTCGCGTCCGACCAGCGGCAGCGTCAGTGTCTTGCCGATGAGGTGGCGGTAGCGCGGGTCCTCCGGGTTGACGGCCACGGCGGCGTCGCCCAGCATGGTCTCCGGACGGGTGGTGGCGATTTCGAGCCAGCCGCTGCCGTCCGTCAGAGGATAGCGGATGTGCCAGAAGCTGCCCTGCTTTTCCTCGTATTCGACCTCCGCGTCGCTCAGCGCGGTGGTGCAGTTGGGGCACCAGTTGATGATGCGCTTGCCGCGGTAAATCAATCCCTTTTCGTACAGACTGCAGAACACCTCGCGCACGCTCTTGGAGCAGCCCTCGTCCATGGTGAAGCGCTGACGCTCCCAGTCGCAGGAGCAGCCGAGCGTCTTCAGCTGGGTCACGATGCGGTCGCCGTATTTGTTTTTCCAGTCCCAGACGCGCTCGAGGAATTTCTCGCGGCCGAGGTCGAAGCGGGTCAGCCCCTCGTTGACGCGAAGCTGTTCCTCGACCTTGATCTGGGTGGCGATGCCGGCGTGGTCATAGCCGGGCAGCCACAGCGTGCTGAAGCCCTTCATGCGCTTGTAGCGGATCAGCACATCCTGCACCGTCTCGTCAAAGGCGTGGCCCAGGTGCAGCTGGCCCGTCACGTTGGGGGGCGGGATGACGATGGTAAAGGGCTTTTTCTCCGGGTCGCGCTCGGCGTGAAAATACCCGCCGTCGAGCCACATCTGATAGATGCGCTGTTCGGTCTGTTTGGGGTCGTATTGTTTGGGAAGTTCTTTCATAGCTGATGTCCTCTCCGCCGGGGATCGGCGGCGCTTTCTGTCGGAGATGGGAGAAGCTCCGCGCAGGTCCGACGGGTGTCCGTCTTGCAAACACACCGCGCCGTACGGCGACACCTCTCCTCCATATAGTTATTTCGGTATTATACATTGTTTTTTTGGTCTTGTAAACACCCACAAAGCGTTGTATAATAGCAAAAATTCAAAAATTTTGTTTTTCTGCGGCGGATACGCTCCCGGTCCCGGCTCGGTCCGGGGACTTCCCCCGCGGAACCGGAGTACAGATATGGAAGAAAACAGCAGAAACTTCATTCTCGATTTTGTCACGGAGGACATCGGCCCCGGCGGCCGTTTTGAGGGCATGCAGGTTCACACCCGCTTCCCCCCGGAACCGAACGGCTATCTGCACATCGGCCACTGCAAGGCGCTGTGCATCGACTTCGGCACCGCCCAGCGCTTCGGCGGCATCACCAACCTCCGCATGGACGACACCAACCCCGCCAAGGAGGACACCGAGTTCGTCGACGCCATTCAGGAGGACATCCACTGGCTGGGCTTTGACTGGGACGACCGTTTCTTCTACGGCAGTGATTATTTCGAACAGACCTGGGACCTCGCGGTCGGTCTGATCAAAAAAGGCCTCGCCTATGTCTGCGAGCTGACTCCGGAGCAGTTCCGCGAGTACCGCGGCGACACGAACACGCCCGCCCGCAGCCCCTGGCGCGACCGCCCTGTGGAGGAAAGTCTGGACCTCTTCACCCGCATGCGCGCCGGCGAGTTCCCCGAGGGGCGCTATACCCTTCGCGCCAAAATCGACCTGGCCTCCGGCAACTTCAACATGCGCGACCCGGTGCTCTACCGCATCCGCTATATCGAGCACCACCGCCAGGGCACCAAATGGTGCGTCTTCCCGATGTACGACTTTGCCCACCCCATCCAGGACGCGCTGGAGGGCATCACCCACTCGCTGTGCTCGCTGGAGTACGAGGACCACCGCCCGCTTTATGACTGGGTCATCGAGCACACGGACGTCCCCTCTCACCCGCGCCAGATCGAGTTTTCCCGTCTGGGCATCAACTACACCGTCATGTCCAAGCGCAAGCTGCGCCGTCTGGTGGAGGAGGGCCGCGTTTCCGGCTGGGACGACCCCCGCATGCCGACGCTGTGCGGTCTGCGCCGCCGCGGCTATACGCCCGATTCCATCAAAACCTTCATCCGCCGCATCGGCGTGTCCAAGGTCAACAGCACCGTGGAATACTCCTTCCTCGAGCACTGTCTGCGCGAGGAGCTCAACGTCACGGCCCCGCGCCGCATGGCGGTGCTGCGCCCGCTGAAGCTGATTCTGTCCAACTACCCCGAGGGACAGACCGAATCGTTCGAGGTGGAGAACAACTCCGCCGACCCCGAGGCCGGCGCCCGCTCCGTCTCCTTCAGCCGCGAGCTGTGGATCGAGGAGGACGACTTCATGGCCGAGCCTCCAAAAAAATACAACCGCTTCTTCCCCGGCAACGAGGTCCGGCTCAAAGGGGCGTACATCGCCCGCTGTACCGGCTTTGACACGGACGCGGACGGCCGCGTCACCTGCGTATATGCCGAGTATGACCCCGCGACCCGCGGCGGCGACGCCCCGGACGGGCGCAAGGTCCGCGGCACGGTGCACTGGGTCAATGCCGCCGACTGCGTCGAGGCGGAGGTCCGTCTGTACGACAATCTCTTCTCCGACCCCGAGCCCGACGCGGCGGAGGACTTTATCACCTGTCTCAACCCCGACTCCCTTCAGACGCTGACGGACTGCCGGGTGGAGCGCGCGCTCGCGGACGCCGTCGCGCCGCAGTCGTTCCAGTTTTTGCGTCTGGGCTATTTCACGGTGGACAGCGTCGATTCCCGCCCGGACCGACCGGTCTTCAACCGCGCCGTGGCGCTCAAGGACGGCTTCAAGCCCTGACAAACGATTGGGGAGACCGAGACCCCCGTCTCAGCCTCCCCCTTTTTATAGGCAACACCACATCACAGCGAGGATTTTTCATGAAACGACGATTGCGATTCATCCACCTTCTGGCGGGACTGACGGCGGCGCTGCTTCTGCTGTGCGCCTGCGGCCGGAGTGTCACCGTCACCTTTGACCCCGTCGGCGGCACCGTTGTCGACGGCGAGATCGAGCAGAGCGTCACGGTCGGCGAGGACGCCTCTCCCCCCACCCTGTCGCGTGAGGGCTATATTTTTGCCGGCTGGGACGGCAGCTATCTGTCCGTCACGGACGACTGCGTGCTCCATGCCCGTTGGGACCGGGCCTACACCATCACCTTTGACCCCGGCGAGGGCGTCATCACCGCGGGCGATGCCGTGGTGACACGGGCCGAGGGCGCCATTCTTGTCCCGCCGGAGGCCGAGCGCGAGCACTACGAGCTGGTCGGCTGGGATCCGGAGCCGGTCGCCGTGGAGGGCGATGCCGTCTACACCGCCGTCTGGTCCCTGCTGCCCTACAGCTCGCAGGAGCTCTACGAGCTGATCTCCCCCGCCGTGGTCGAAATCACTATCTATGACCGCAACGGCAATGCCACCGCCATCGGCAGCGGCTTTTTCATCGATGACGAGGGCACGCTGCTGACAAACTATCATGTCATCGAGGGCGCCTACGAGGCGGACGCGACGCTGTCCGACGGCAGCATCGCCGCCATCACCGCCGTGCTCGGCTATGACGAGACGCTTGACCTCGCGCTGCTGCGGTGCGGGTATGAAAGCGAGTCCTTCCTGCCGCTGTCCGAGCGCGAGGTGCTGACCGGGGATACGGTCTACGCCATGGGCAGCTCCGAGGGGCTGACCGGCACCTTCTCCTCGGGCAACGTCTCCGCCGCCGACCGGGAGATGGACGGCGTGAGCTATATCCAGACCACGGCCCCCATCTCGCACGGCAACTCCGGCGGTCCGCTGGTGAATGTCTACGGCGAGGTCATCGGCGTCAACACCATGATGCTGGTCGACGGTCAGAATCTCAACTTCGCCATCAACATCCACGAGGCGGAAGCCCTCTCCCGCGACCGCGAGCTGTCTATGCCGGACTTTTATGCCGAGACGGGCGGCGCCGGCTCCTCCGCGGGCTCCACCGGCGGGGACGGCACGCTCATCGACGACCCCGGCGCCGAGATATACTCTCTGACCGACACCGCCGAGTGGGAGCCGAACGATATGCCCATGCTGGCCGACGAGCTGCAAAACGGTCCCTGGACGGCGGGCTACGTGGACGTGGAGGACCTCGATTTCTACCATGTCTCGGTGGACAGTGCCTGCGAGCTGAAAATCTGGCTTCTTCCCTACTACATCGACGATCTGGATTATCTGGGCGCCGTCGTGGTCACGGCGGACATCGACGTAATCTGCGACGAGTCCGGCAGCGAGGTCGGTTGGATTACGGAGGTCATCGAATCCGACGAGGGCGACGGCAGCTTCCTCTACGGCGAGGTTCCCCTCCCCGCCGCCGGCGATTACTACATCGCCATCCTGCTCCCCGACGGCTACCCCTACGCCACCGGCTGCTTCTACGCCATCAGCGCCGAGTGGTAACGCTCTTTCCCCAAAAAACATCAAGCCCGGCACCCTGTGAAAGGATGCCGGGCTTATCGTTTAGGGCTTTCCCATCAGTTAAACGGGAAGAAGAAAGAGAAGGGGTTGCTGTCGTAGTTGTCATAGCCGCCATTGCCGTAGCCATTGCCATTGCCATAGCCGCTGCCGCCGTTATAGGAATCCGGCTCGGTGCTGGTTGACTCGTCCTCCGTCTCCTCGGTGGGGACCTCCTCGTCAAAGACGATGGTCAGCGTGATGGTCTCGCCGTCGCGGAACACGGACATCTCCGCGCTCTGGCCGGCCTTGTAGCTTTTGACGAGGTTTGTCAGATTGGAGGCGCTGCGGACCTCCGTGCCGTCCACGGCGGTGATGATATCGCCGACCTCCAGACCGCTGGCCTCGGCGGCGGAGCCGGTCTCGACGGAGTTGATGAACGCGCCCTCCACCATGCCGTAGTATTGCGCCACGCTGCTTGACACGGTCGTCACGCTCACGCCCATGTAGGCCTTGCCGCTGACATAGCCGTTTTGCAGCAGCTCATTGGCGATATACCACGCATCGGAGCTCGGAATGGCAAAGCCGATGCCCTCCACGCCGGTGGAAGCGTACTTCGCCGTGATGATGCCGATCACCTGACCGTAGGCGTTGTAAACCGGGCCGCCGGAGTTGCCGGAGTTGACCGCCGCGTCAATCTGGAACATGTTGACCGTGACGTTTTCGTCGGTGGTAATGCTGCGGTCCAGGGCGGACACGATGCCGCAGGTCATGGTATAGGTCAGCTCGCCGAGGGGGTTGCCCACGGTGTAGACAATCTGACCCACCGCCATCTCGTCGGAATCGGCCAGCACCGCCGCGTCCAGACCGCCGGCCTCGATTTTCAGCACGGCCAGGTCGTTATCCGGCTCCACACCGAGAATCTCCGCCGTATACTCCGTCCCGTCGTAGCTGAGCACCGTGACCTCATAGCCGTATTCATAGGCGTCCTCGATCACGTGATAGTTCGTGAGAATGTACCCGTCCTCGGCAATGATGATGCCGGAGCCGGACACGCTGGTGGAGGTCATCTGGCCGAAGACGTTGTAGCTGATTTCCGTGCTGATGCCGACCACCTGCCGGCAGGCCAGGGCGTAAATCTCCTCCGCGGTATAGGCATCCGCGTCCGCCGCGGAGCTCATGGTGACCACGGGCACCGGCGTAACCACGGCCTCGGGCTCTGCCTCGACCGCCATTTCCTCCTCGACAACCACCGCCGCGGTATCCTCGTCCGTCAGCCGATTGCGCAGCAGCATATAGGCGCCGCCCACGCCAAGCGCCCCGGCCAATATCACACACACGAGGCAGATGGCAATCACGGCTCCGACGCGAATCTCACGCCGCTTGCCGCGGGTGGAGCTTTTCTGCGTCTGTGTCGCCGCGCTCCGGTAGCCGTAGCTGGGATTATACGAGGCGGGCGCCGCTCCGTCTCTGGTGTAATAGGCATCATAGGCCGAGGGCTCCGGCTCGACCGGCTCGGGCGCCGGGGTCTCCGGCGCGGTGGGGCGGTACCAGGCGGCGGTGGGGGCTTCCGCCGGCTCCGTCGCCGGCGCGGCCGGTGTCACGGGCTGCTGCGGAGCGCCGTCGGACCCGGACGCGGAACCCTCACCCATCGGAGTGACCGGATTCTGATTTGTAAATTCATCCATACAAAACGCCTCCTTGCGTCGATTTCTCTATGCTTTGTATGGTACACATTCTTTATGAAAAATGCGTGAACGAAAACGGAATTATTTTTGAATTCTCTTTCCGTACAAAAGCGAGGCCAACAGCAGTCCAAACACGCTCCCCGCGAAATCCAGCCAGACATCCGCGATGCCGGGGCCCCGGCCGGAGAAAATCTGAATCGTCTCGTCCAGAAAGGCGGCGGCAAAGCACAAATCCGCGCCCAGCGCCGCGTCCGCCGCGCGGCTCCACGCCGGGGACAGCTCCCTCATCCCCAGGCCGCTCCGCAGCGCGCGCATCAGCCGCTCCGACCCGTTGAGCATCAGAAAGCCGAGCGCCGTATATTCCGTGAAGTGCGCGAGCTTGCGCACCACATGGTCCGTCGCGCTCCCGGCGCCGAACAGCCGCGCCAGCAGCGGTCCGATCCAGCCGAGCACGGCGCCGCTCTCCGCCCCGGACACCTTCTCCGGCAGCATGCTCTGCACCCAGATGAAGACCAGCGTCAGTCCGAGCGCCGCAAAACCCGCCTTTCGCATCCCGTTTAGTCTGTTCATTGCGCACCCCTTTCCGTCCGACCGCGGCGATAGGGCCGGCGCATCTGCTCCCGGTCCTGTTCGCGGTAGCCGTGCCACATTTCGCCCAGCGCGTCTACGGGCATTCCCTTGGCCTGCATATCCTGCCACCCGGCGTCGTATACGGCGCGCAGCAGCGGCACCATGCTCTCGCCGCGCGTTGTCAGCCGGTATTCCGTACGGGGCGGATTTTCCGGCACGACAGTGCGGGAAATCAGCCCGTCCGCCTCCATCGCCTTCAGATTTTCACTGAGCACCTTATGACTGATGGGCAGCTGTCCGGCAAAGTCCGAAAAATTCGTCACGCCCCCGTCGAACACCATCGCCATCAGCAAAAACGGCTTCCACCGCGAAAACAGCATCCGCGCCATGTGGTTGTACGGGTCGCGCTCGATGTCAAACTCCATCGCGTCCATCCGGCCGTCTCCCTTCGTTTTATTATATGAGTGTATCGTAACACAATCTTGGGTTACCTGCAAGTTACTTTGTTACTTTAATGTGCCGTCTTGTTCTTTTTTTCGTTGGGTGCTACGCTTTTTCCGAAAAGAATGATACGGCGCGTCTTCCGCCGGAAAGAAAGAGGTTCCTTTTATGAAATATCCGCATATGTTCTCCCCCCTGACCATCAAGGGCGTCACGTTCAAAAACCGCGTCATGGCCTCTCCGGCCACCACGGACCGCACGGTCTTTCCCGGCGGCACGCCCACGCCGGAGTGCATCAACGGTTATGAGGTCCGCGCCCGCGGCGGCGTCGGCGCCGTGACGGTCACGGAATCCTTTGTGGACGATGACCGGGCCGCCCGCCACGACCACACCATCGATTTTTATACCCCGAACAAATCCGTCTATCACCAGGAGGCGCTGTTTGTGCTGGCCGAGTCCATCGCCCGCCACGGCGCGGTGGCCTCCGTGCAGTTCAACCACGCCGGCTGCGTCAACCATCCCTCCACCATCCGCGACGGCAAAAATCCCTTTGGTCCCTCCGCCTTTGTCCGCGAGGACGGCGTGCAGGTGGAGGAAATGACGCTTGCGGACATGGAGGAGGTCGCGGACCACTTTGCCCAGTCCTGTCTGGGCGCGAAGCTCGCGGGCTTCCAGATGGTCATGCTCCACGGTGGTCACGGCTGGCTTCTCGGCCAGTTCGTCTCCCCGCTGACAAACCACCGCACGGACGAGTTCGGCGGCAGCATCTCCAACCGCGCCCGCTTCCCGCTGATGGTCATCAACCGCATTCGCGAGGTCTGCGGCGAGGATCTGCTCATTGAGTACCGTCTGTCCGGCTCCGAGCGCGTACCCGGCGGACTGGAGCTGGACGAGTGCGTGGAATTTGCCAAACTCATCGAGGACCGCGTGGACATTCTCCACGTCACCAGCGGCATGTATCACAACCACGTCGAGTCCAAGGCCTTTTCCTCCATCTATCACCCGCACGGCTGCAATCTGGATCTGGCGGAGGCCATCAAAAAAGCCGTCCATATCCCCGTCACGGCGGTCGGCGGCTTCAACGACCCGCAGCAGATTGAGGACGCCATCGCCGCCGGCAAGTGCGACTTTGTCGCCATGGGGCGCCAGATGCTGGCCGACCCGGACTTTGTCAACAAAACAGCCTGCGGCCGGGAGGACGAGATTATGCCCTGCCTGCGCTGCAGCTGCTTCAACCCGCTGGCCTCCGACCCGGACAAGCGGGTGCAGGTTGTCCCCTTTGAGTGCACCGTCAACCCCACCTCCATGCGCCAGCTGCGTCTGCAGTGGACGCCCCCGGTCCGCCATCCGGGCCAGAAGGTGCTGGTGGTCGGCGGCGGCCCCGGCGGCATGTACGCGGCCCTCACGGCAGCCGAACGCGGCCACCGCGTCACACTGATGGACAAGGCCGACCGCCTCGGCGGCGCGCTGTGGTACACGGACTTCGACTGTCACAAGGACGACATGCGCAAATTCCGCGAGCACCTGGCCAATCGCGTCTATCGCGCCGGTGTGGACGTGCGTCTCGGCATCCCCGTGACGCCGGAGATAATCGCGGACTTTGGACCCGACGCCGTCATCCTGGCCATCGGCGGCCGTCCCGTCACCCCGCGCATCCCCGGTCTGCAGGAAAACGCGCAGTATGCTCTCCATGCGTATACCTCCAGCCCCGGCAAGCGCATCGTCATGATCGGCGGCGGTCAGGTCGGCATCGAGGTGGCCATGCATCTGGGTGATACCGGCCACGAGGTGGACGTGGTGGAAATGCTCGACGACTACGCCCGCGACGCGCTGTGGAGCCACAAGGAGGCCTTCCGCATCTTCCGCCCGGAGAGCATGCATATTCACTGCTCCACCCGCGTGACGGAGGTCACTCCCACCGGTGTCCGCGCCCTCGCCCCCGACGGCAGCGAAGTTTTCTTCGAAGCCGACAGCATCTATTACGCGCTCGGCTTCCGCTCCCCCACAGACGAGCTGGAGCCGCTGATGAGCGTCTGCCCCCGCACCGCCATCATCGGCGACTGCAAAAAGCCCGCCCGCATCCTGCAGGCCACCCGCGACGGCATGTTCGCCGCCCTCGACATCATTTAAAAAACCTGAAAAAAGAACCGTCCCCAATTCTGGTTTTTCCAATCTCAGGCAAAACCAGAATTGGGGACGGTTCTTTTTTCGCAAAAATCAGGGCGACGACCGCGATTTACAGCGACAAATCCTCGAGGAGCGACTCGGTCTGGCGGATTTTGTCGGGGGAGGAGACAGGGGACGGTTAATCCGAAAGAATTCGGATTAACGGGGATGCCGGAACTGCTCGCCCCTTGCGGGGCAACCGCAGTTCGTGGCAAAGAACATCCATGCCCGGGGCTTTCATGCATATCTGTGTGCGGATGTTCGGCATGGATGTTCTCTGTCTCCTTTTCTGAGTCAAAAGAACCGTCCCCATTGACTCCGTGACTCCGGATTAACCGTCCCCATTGACTCCTAATAAAGCTACGGGCCCGAACAGCAAAACCGCTGTTCGGGCCCGTAGCTTTATAGCTTTATAAGCTATGCGTTCCGACGTCGAAGCGCGCCGGTATTATTCCTTATTCAGGAAGCGCCACACCAGGGCCGCAAGCGCGCCGCCCACCAGGGGTGCCACGATAAACACCCAAACACAGCTGAGAGCCTCGCCGCCCACAAACAGCGCCGGGCCAAAGGAACGGGCCGGGTTCACACTGGTGCCGGTGAAGGGGATGCCGAACAGATGCACCATAGTAAGGGACAGGCCGATCACCAGGCCGGCCACCTTGCCGTTTTCCACCTTGGAGGTGACGCCCAGAATGGACAGTACAAACACAAAGGTAAGAATAATCTCAACCACCAGCGATTTCACCACGCTGCCGTCCGCCAGGCCGTTCTGACCCAGCGCCGCGTTGCTGCCCAGCAGCGCGAACAGCACCGCCGCGCCGGCGATGGCGCCCAAAAACTGCGCAATTACATAGCCGATAAAATCCTTAGTGCTCATGCCCTTGTTCATCCACACAGCCAAAGAAACGGCCGGGTTGATGTGGCAGCCGGAAATGTTGCCGATAGAGTAGGCCATGGCCACAATAACCAAACCGAAGGCCAGCGCCGTGGCCACATAGGCGGCCTCGGGTACTGCGCAGCCGGTAACCGCCGCGACACCGCAGGCAAACAGCACCAGAACAAAGGTCCCGATAAATTCCGCAAGGTATTTTTTCATTTTTCTCTCCTTTAGCATATGTTAAAATATTATTTTTATTATACACCCTTTGCCGAAGTATAACAACCAAAAAGCCGATTTTTTCACCGGGAGGCAAGGAGACAAAAGAACATCCATGCCAGAATTGCCACACAGATATGCAGCTATTGACTGCCGAAATCAGTGACCAAATTGCTTTTCAGGGCGACGACCGCGATTTACAGCGACAGCTCCTCGAGGAGCGACTCGGTCTGGCGGATTTTGTCGGGGTCCAGGCGCCAGTTGATGCGCGCCTCGTGGAGCGTGCGGCGGCGCGTCCGCCGGTCGAGCATCCGGGACCAGCGCTTCATCTGGTACCAGGGCACCAGAATGCCGGGCTTTCCCATCAGCTGCGGGTACAGACTCTCCAGATAACTCCGCGTGGTGAAAACCCGCCGCAGCAGATAACCGACTCTGCCGAGCCGCTCACCCTCGGCCACACGGGCGGACGCCGAGTTTGCGTACCGGTCGGAGCGGCGGAACACCACATTGCTCTCCGCCGTGCCCATCAGCTTGTGGGATAAAATAAACTCTCCCGTCCTCTCCGCCGTCGGGGACAGAGGCGTTTCGGATACTCCCTCCGGACCGAACCAGGCGTCAATCAGCTCCCGGCACACGTCGTAAAAGCGCTCAAGCTGCGCCTCCCGCAGCAGCGCGCGCAGACCTTCCTCGTCCCATGCAAGACGATCCGTCATCAGCCGCAGATCCAGCAGCGCCCGCACCCCGCACCCTCCGGCGCGCAGATGATTGGCCGTATGGCTCACGCTGTGAAACAGCGCAAACTCCGGCGTAAAAACATAGCGGTGTCCGCTCTGCGGCACGGCGTACTCCCACGCCCGGCCAAGCGTCGGATCCATATGGCTGTTGCCCACATCCAGCCGGTAATGCAGCTCAAGACAGGTCGGTTCCCGATACAGCGGAATGCAGTGAAAACCCTTCACCGCCGCGCGAAAGCCGAGCCGCGCGCAAAGCTGCTCCGCCGCCCGGTCCACGCTGTCCTCCCGCACCAGAATGTCGATGTCGGAGCTGGTGCGCAGAGCGGGCTCCGGATACAGGTCCTTAATCCAAGCGCCTTTGAGCAGAATATAGTCGATGCCGCACTCCTCCAGCAGCGCCGTGACCTCCGCAATAAACGACTCCCGGGCAATGCCGCGGTACGCCGCCTGGTAATACAGCGGATTGTCCGCCCCGTTGACCGTACGCCCGAGCAGACAGCCCACGTCCTGCTCCCGCGCCAGACGGATGCTTTCCTCGCTCACCCCGTCGTGCGTCAGCTCGCCGTCGAACACGGTCCGGCGGATAATATCCAGAAAGTCTCGCAGGTTTTTATCCATCACAAAAGAGAATCGTCCGTTTCTTATAGATTGTCCCGATACCAGGCAATGGCCTCGCGCAGACCGCGGTCAAAGCTGTACTCCGGGTCATAGCCCAGCAGCTCGCGCGCCTTGGAGATATCGGCATTGGAGTGTTTGATGTCCCCGGCGCGGTCCGGGCCGTAAATGGGCTCGATATCCACGCCGAGCGCCCCGGTCAGCGAGCGATAAATGTCGTTGAGCACCTCGCGCCCGCCAAAGGCGACATTGAACGCCTGCCCGTCGGCCCGTTCGTCGGACAAACACGCCTTCAGATTGGCCTCGATGACGTTTTCCACATAGGTGAAGTCGCGGCTTTGCGTGCCGTCGCCGTTGATGGTGGGACGCTGTCCGGCCATCAGCTGCATGATGAACTTCGGAATCACCGCCGCGTAGGCGCCGTTCGGGTCCTGCCGGCGGCCGAAGACGTTGAAATACCGCATGCCGACCGTCGCAAGGCCGTAGTGCATCGTGTACTGCTTGGCCCATTCCTCATCGCAGCGCTTCGTCAGCGCGTAGGGGGAGAGCAGATTGCCCTCGCGCCCCTCGCGTTTGGGCAGCACCGGCTCGTCGCCGTATACCGAGGAGGAGGACGCGTAGACGAATTTTTTCACCCCGCTCTGCCGCGCCGCCTCAAGCATATTCAGCGTACCCTGAATGTTGTTGGCGCAGTAAAACAGCGGCATCTCAATCGACCGCGGCACCGAACCCCACGCCGCCTGATTGAGGACATAATCCACGCCGTCACAGGCCGCCAGGCAGGTATCCAACTCCTTGATGTCCCCGCGGACAAACTCATAATTCCCGTCGCCCAGAAACAAATCCACGTTCGCCTGCTTCCCGGTTGACAGATCGTCCAGACAGCGGACCTTATATCCCATGCGCAAAATGGCTTCGCACAGATTTGACCCAATAAACCCGGCGCCGCCGGTCACCAGAAATTTTGTCCCGGCCGGAAAGACCAGATGACTGTATCCCATATCCGTCCCTCATTTCTTGTATATAAGTTTTTTCCTTTTATATACTATATCATACCCGCATCCTCGGCACAAGCCGAAACCGCAGCCCGCCACAGCGGCGGTAAATAAATCCCCAACCCCCTCATTCCGATTACGCTGTCCTGTCAAAAATCCGTTTCAGCCCACTCTTACCGTCGTCTCTCCCCGGATTGACGGAGCGCAGAAAGAATGCTAAAATTATATGGATATTGACCCGAGGGGGATTCAAGCATGGTATATGACATTCTGATTGTCGGCGGGGGACCGGCCGGGATGACGGCGGCGCTGTACGGACGGCGCGCCGGGCACAGCGTACTGCTGCTGGAAAAGGGCGGCTTCGGCGGCCAGATGGCGCTCAGTCCCCGGGTGGCCAATTACCCTGCCGCGGCCGAGGGCTCCGGCGCCGCGCTGGCCGATGCCATGCTGACACAGATTCTCGCCCTGGGCGCGGAATGCGAGCCGGCGGAGATTGTCCGCGCGGAGCGCGTCGGCGAGCTGGTGCGTCTGACGGCGGACGACGGCACAACATACGAGGGGCGCACGCTCATTCTCGCGGTCGGCGCGGAGCACCGGCATCTGGGGCTTGCCGGCGAGGAGGAGCTGACCGGCGCGGGCATCAGCTTTTGCGCCGTGTGCGACGGTGCCTTTTATGCCGGACGCGACGTGGTCGTGCTCGGCGGGGGCGACAGCGCGCTGCAGGAGGCGCTGCTGCTGTCAGAGACCTGCCGCCGGGTCACGGTATGCCACCGGCGGGAGCTGACCGGCGAGCAATCGCTGCAGGATGCCCTGCGCGCGCGGGAAAACGTGACCATCCGCACCCACGTGAACGCCGCGGCCTTCCACGCCGAGGACGGCGTGCTGACCGGCGTGACGCTGCGCGCGGCGGACGGCCGGGAGGAGCTTTTGCCCTGCGACGGCGTGTTTGAGGCCGTGGGCCAGGTACCCGCCACGGCTCCCTTCGCGGCGCTTCTTGAAACCGACGACGCGGGCTATGCCGCCGTGGGCGAGGACTGCCGCACGGGGGACGGGCGCGTGTTTGTCGCGGGCGACTGCCGGCGCAAGCCCGTACGCCAGATTGCCACCGCCGTGGCGGACGGCGCCGTGGCCGCGCTGGCCGCATCCGACCGCCTGCGCCGCGCATAAACCAACAGGAAGATTATTTTTACGGAGGAATTCCATGAGCTATACAAAAGAAGACTGCCTGCAGATGTACCGCGACAAGCGCCGCACGCTGCAGGAATGTCTGGACTTGATCGTGTCCGGCGACCACATCTGCTTCGGCAAGGACTGCAACGAGCCCAAGCTCTTCTGCGACGAGCTGCACACCATCGCTCCCCGTGTAGAGGGCGTCACCGTTCTCAAGGGCCGCAGCGCCGGCTTCGGCTTTCTGCAAAACGAGGGCATCCGCGGCCACATTCTGACCCAGTCCGCCTTTTTCGCCAAGGATTGGGAGCGCCCGCTGGCGCTGGGAAACTGCACCTTTGTCCCCAACGATCTGCGCGACCAGCCCATCTGGTATAACGAGGCCAACCCCCGCAATGTGTACATCGCCGCCGTCACGCCCATGGACGAAAACGGCTATTTTCAGGTCAACCTGTCCCAGATGTGGGAACGGGACATCGATCCCCTCTCCTGCCCCAAGATTATTCTCGAGGTCAACAAGCGCCTGCAGACCGTGCAGGGCGGCGTGGACATCCACATTTCCAACGTGACCGCCTTTTACGAGGCCGACTATCCCATCTACGAAATTCCCGACGCCCCCTCGTCCGAGACCGACAACCGCATCGGCCAGTATGTGGCGGAGCTGGTACACGACGGGGACACCATCCAGTTGGGCATCGGCTCGCTGCCGAACGCCTGCGCCCGCAATCTGATGGACAAGCGCGACCTCGGCATCCACAGCGAGATGTTCACCAATCTGATGGGCACCATGGTGGAAAAGGGCGTCATCACCGGCAGCCGCAAAAATCTCAACCCCGGCAAGCATATCTTCTGCTTTGCCGGCGGCACCGGCCACCTGTTCGACTTGGTGCACGAAAACAAGGACTGCATCATCATGCCCGCAAGCTATGTCACGGACCCCATGATCATCCGCCAGAACGATAACATGGTCTCCATCAACGCCATCATGGAAATCGATCTGACCGGCCAGGTCTGCAGCGAGTCCATCGGCACGCGGCAGTACTCCGGTCCGGGCGGCGCGTTCGACTTCGCCTACGGCGCGGCCCACTCCAAGGGCGGACGCAGCATTCTGATCATGCACTCCACCACCAGCCGGGGCGAATCCAAAATCAAGCCCATTCTGACCCCGGGCGCGGTGGTGACCATCCCCCGCCCCTACACGGACATTCTGGTGACGGAATACGGCATCGCCTATCTGCGCGGCCGCACCGTGCAGGACCGCGTACGCAATCTGATTGCCGTGGCGCACCCGGACTTTCGCGAGGAGCTGACCGCCGCCGCCCGCAAACTGATGTATATCTGAGCATACTCAAACAAAAAAGGACGGAACGCCTCCACATGAAGCGTTCCGTCCTTTATTTAAGGCAGCGCACCAGAATTATGCGGTGCTGCCTTATTCTGTCAAGCCGTCAGTTGTGCGCGTCGGTGTTGACATAGTGGCTGTTGAGCTTGGAATAGACAATGCTCTGACCGGTGTAAAGACTGAAGCTGCCGCTCATCAGATAGCTGACGGCGCAGATCGGCGCCATAAAGGGCAGCAGCTCCGCCCCAAACAGCTCCACGGATAATATCAGCGCCGTTACCGGACAGTTGACCACCGCGCAAAACACCGCAGCCAGTCCCAGACAGGCCCCGAACCCGGCATCGAGCCCCAGCAGCGCGCCCATTGTGCTGCCAAAGGTTGCGCCGATGAAAAACGAGGGCACAATCTCGCCGCCCTTAAACCCGGCCGTCAGTGTCAGCGCCGTCAGCAGCATTTTCAGCGCGAAGGCCCAGGGGACGATTGTCTCCCCCGCGACCGCCCGGGCAATCACCGCCATGCCGGCGCCGTTATAGTCGCGCGACCCGACCACCAGCGTCACCGCGATGACCAGCGCGCCTCCCACCGCGACACGCGCATACTGATTGGGCAAAAAGCGGGCATAGAGCGCGCCCGTCCCGTGCATGGCAAGAATGAACACGACGCTGCACAGCGCGCATAGAACTCCCAGCAAAATGACCCGACCGTATACGCCCACTGACCCCGCCGGCAGCGCGGGCATCGCGAAGGATACCGCCTCGATGCCAAACGCGCCCGCCATCCGCGAGGCAATCAGCGCGCTGACAATGCAGGGAAAAAACGCGCTGTAGTGCATGATGCCGACGGAGATGACCTCCATGCTGAAAATCGCCGCCGTCACCGGCGTGCCGAACAGCGCCGCAAAGACCGCGCTCATGCCGCACATGATGACCGTGTTGTGGTCCGTGTCGCGAAAATGAGCCGCCCGGGCAATCAGCGCGCCCAGACCGCCGCCGATCTGCAGCGCCGCGCCCTCACGCCCGGCGGAGCCGCCGCACAGATGGGTCAGCAGCGTGCTGACAAAAATCAGCGGGGTCATGGTGGCCGGGATGTCTCGGTCGGAGCGGATGCTCATCAGCACCAGATTGGTCCCCAGCGGATTCACCGCGCCGCACGCCCGGTACCCGGCCACAATCACAAGCCCCGCCGCCGGCAGCAGATACAACAGCCATCCGCACGCTTCGCTCCACCCACTCATCAGATTGAGCAGAATATGGAATACCGTCCCCACAGCTCCGCATATAATTCCGACAAGAATCGCCACGGCGCCCCACTTGACAAACACCAGCAGATAATCGCGCCAGCTGCCGGCTATTTTTCTTATAAAATCGGACATACATCAGACTCCGGATACAGGTCGGCCGTTTTTCGCACCCGGCGGGAACGAAAAACGGCCGATCCGATTCTTGGAATGTGGCGCGGCTTATTGCTCCGCGGCCGCGACGCGCTCGAGTTCTTCCTCGCCGCGCGGGAAAATCAGACTGAAAATCACAATCGTCACACAGGCAAGAATAACGCCCAGATAGGTCTCCGTGATGGCGAAAGAACCAATGCTGACAAGATAGCTGCCGCCGATGAGTTTGGGGATGTACCAGGCAATGCAGCACACAAAGGTGACCAACACCGCGATGCACACGCCCTTATCGGAGGCGCGGGACACACGGCTCTTGCGCCCGACCCAGTACATACCGAAGAGGATGACGATAAACAGCACGCCGCGCAGTGTGTACGCCACCTTGACCAGCGACAGAACGCTCGACGCGTTGTGCAGCAAGATGGCCAGCAGACAGCACAGCACACCGGACAGCGCCGTACCGACGCGGGAGATGAACGTCATCTGCTTGTCGGAGGCCTCTTTGTTCATGGTGCGGACGTAGATGTCACGCGTGAACATAGTGGCCGAGGCCAGAATAATCGGGGAAATGGTGGACAGAATCGCCGCCAGGATGGAGGCGAGGATGATACCGGAGATAATGGGGTTGAAGCTCATGATCAGGTCGGTATAGGCGGTCTTGGCATTCGTGAAGGCCTGGATGCCGGAGAAATCGATGGCCTTGGCCTCCATGCCGAGGAGTGTCGTGAACAGACCGAAGGGAACCACCACCAGCACGGACAGCAGACAGGCCTTCTTCGCCGTTTTGGGGTCCTTGGCGGCGAGCACCGGCTGGATGCTGGCCTGGGCCGCGCCGGCGGAGAGGACGGAGGCGACAATCTGGCTGATGACCTCGGACGCGCCCATGCCGGTCATGGAGAAGTGTTTTGTGCCCTCGGCCGCGTCCACCGCGCGCAGCGTGGTGGTGAAGCCGCTCCAGCCGCCGAGCTTGGCGGCGCCGAGAATGACGGCCAGGATAATGCCGAAATACATAAAGCCGAGATGCAGCTTGTTCGTGGCCTCGACGCTGGTCATGCCGCCGGACATCGTGTAGATGATGAAGATGACGGCGAAGATGCAGCACGAAAGCGTGAAGTCCATGCCCAGCAGACTGACGCCCAGGTTGCCCGCGGCGATCATCTGGCTCAGCCCCACGGCAATCATGACGAAAATCAGCAGCGCAGAGCAGACAGTGCGGGACTTGGGACCGACGACCTTCTCGATGATGCCGGGAATGGTGACCTCGCCGTACTTGCGGTAGCGCGTGGCGAAGAACAGACCCATCATCAGCATGCCGACGCCGTTGGCGATGGTGTACCACCAGCCGGACATGCCGTAGTTGAAGCCGGCCTCGGAGCAGCCGGTGGTCGCGGTGCCGCCCAGCCACTGGCCGCAGGCGACGCACACGATGGCGAACACACCCATGCCGACACCGACAAAGGAGTCGTTGGATTTGTTCTTGCGCGAGGCAAGGACGCCGATGACCATGGTCAGGGCGAAGTAGAGAATGATGATAAGCAGCTGCCAGTTCATGTTGCTTCTCCCCCGTTCCTTTTTTGATAATTCATTGTAAACCTTGGCATAATCCTAAAGTCAAGCACGGAAACAGACAATTTTTCGGGTAACAATGGTTTCAAAATGCCCGATTTCCTTGACAGAACAAGGGGAAAAATGCTATCTTCCCTTGTGTGTTTTTAATAAAGTAAGGAGGAAACCGTCTCATGGATGAAACACTGTCCCTCGAGCAGAAGAGCCTGAAGGATTATTCCGTCGGCACCTGGCTCAAATTCATTCTCTTCTCGGCATTCGGCGTATTCGCGTTCTTCATCAACTTCAACCTGCCCGAATACCAAATCGTCATCGGCGGATGGGAGTGGGGTCTGGTCAAGGCCCAGTCCAACGTTCTGTGCTCCCACCTGACCAACTTCATCAAAGCCGCGTTCTACACCGGCAACTTCAAGTTCATGCCCTTCGTGGTGTGGGCCATTGGTCTGTTCGCGGTCATCGACCTGTTCTTCCTGCGCCCCGAAAAGGCCTGGAAAACCACCAAGATCAACGCCCTGTTCGCCATCTTCAAGATCGTCGGCTTCGTGGTGCTGTGCATCAACATCATCGACATCTACTTCGGCGTGCATCCCGCGTTCATGAACTGGATGTTCAACGAGGTTGAGTCCCTTGGCACCAGCATCGCCAACTTCGTCATGGCGAACATTCTGGTCACCATCTGCATCTCCATTCCGAGCGCCTCGCTGTTCCTTCCCTTCCTGGTGGACTACGGTCTGGTCGATTTCGTCGGCGTGTTCGTCCGTCTGATTATGCGTCCGATCTTCAAGCTGCCCGGCCGCGCGGCCATCATCATGGTCACCGCCTTCCTCGGCAACTTCTCCGCCGGCCACATCGCCGTCAACGACCAGTACAAGACCGGCCGTATGACCGAGCGCGAGTCCGTCTGCATCGACACCAGCCTGTCCACCGTCTCCGTCGGCTTCCTGATGGCGCTGGCCGCCAACACCGGTCTGAACAACGCCGAGCTCTGGGGCGGCAAGAACTACTGGAACCTCTACTTCTGGATTGCCTTCCTCATCACGCTGCTGGTCGCTCTGGTCGGCGTGCGCATCTACCCGCTCAAGCAAATCCCCGACGACTACTACCCGGGCGCTACCCCCAACCCCGAGAAGATCATCCGCTCCGGTCTGTTCCACGCCGCCGTGATGGAGGCGCTCGAGATCGTCGACAACCAGGACAACGTCGGCAAGCGCATCGGCTACATCGAGAAGGAAACGCTCTACGTTCTCGGCACCGTGTCCGCCGGCACCAGCTTCTTCGGAACGCTCGGCGTCGTGCTGTACACCTTCACCCCGATCATCAAGTGGCTCGGCTACATCTTCTGGCCGTTCTTCCGTCTGTTCGGCTTCACCGGCGAAGAGCTGTCCGTTGCCTGCACCGGCTCCATGATCTCCTTTGTCGAGGTCACCGTCCCCGCCCTGCTGGTCAAGGTCGGCACCTGGAGTCTGCGGCTGCGCTTCATGCTGGCCGTGCTGCCGGTCACGTCGATCATCTTCCTGGCCTCCTTCGTCCCCTGCTGCATGGGCACGGAGGTCCCCGTCAAGTTCGGTCATCTGGTCATCATCTGGCTGGAGCGTATGATTCTCTCCATCCTGATCACCGGTCTGTTCGCGGTCATTCTCTTCCGCCCCGACATCGTGGCCACCACGGGAATGTAAACTTACTCAAAACAACAAAAAACGGTCGTCCCTTCGGGGGCGATCGTTTTTGTTTGCGCCGATGAATAAAGAAGGATTGTGTCAACGCAGCGCCGCTGCGCCGGAACAAGCGCAAACCCCTCTCTGCCGAAAGCGGAGAGGGGTTCATTCCCACTGTGAGAGAAACGCCGCATAATTCCGGAGCGTAAGGTACGCCGGGCGTTTTCGACATGCCCGCCATGCGAAGCGGGGCGCGCACGCCGTTTTTCTTTTAAGGAAGGCAGATTGTATGCCTAAAATGGTGCGGCGCTGCCTAAAAAAACGCCTGCCACCGAAGTGACAGGCGTCCGGTTGAGATTACATTTCGCCGCTGCCCATTCCCATGCCGCCGGAGGCGGAGCTGTTGGAGGAGGGAGTGGCCTCGAGAGGCTCGGCGAAGGTGAAGGTCACGTTGCCGACCGTGCAGTCCTCGGTGACGGCCGCGCCGCCGACGGTCAGACCGTAGTACACCGTGACGGTGACAGGCGCGTCGGCCGTGATCTGGTCCAGACTCTCGACCGCGAGCGTGCCCACGCCGCAGCTTTCCGTGACGGTCCAGGTAGAGTCCGCGTCGAAGGTCAGATTCGCGTTCTGCATCCAGTTGACGGTTTTGCCGGTCCACTCGGAGGCGTTGATGTTGGCGTTGCGGGTGGCCGGGCCGCTGCCGGCGTCGGGGCCGGTCATGGTGACGATTTCCGCCACATAGATATCGCCCACCAGCTCGCAGGTGGCGTCGGAGACGCCGGTCAGATCCCACTTCGTCGCGCTGTTCTGGTTGTAGAAGTTGATGGTGCCGCTGCCGCCGTTATCGCCGGCGACCAGATAGTTCGTGGCGCCCTCGGCCGCATAGAGCTCATAGTTTTCGTTGACGTAGTGGCAGGCGTTTGTGGTGACGGGCGCGGTGCCGGTCAGAATGACGCAGGCCATGACCTCGCCGGTCTGGGGGGCGGTGGTCTTGTCAACGAACCAGTAGCTCTGCTCGGTGCTCAGATCGGCGCCCCAGGTGCAGTTGGTCTTGTTGACGAACATGTTGAGCATCGGCGCGTTGACCATGCTCGCGTCGTCGGCCCAGGTCCAGTTTTCGTAGGCCGCGGCATCGTCCTCCCAGGTATCCTCGTTGCTGCCCATGTCATAAAAGTCATAGGCATCGGGGTCGAAGGAGCAGATGATTTCGCAGTTATAGGCCTCCACACCCTTCCAGGTGCCGCTGCCGCCGGAGCGGGTCTTGATGCCGGCCACGCCCTCCAGCTCGGAGTTGAAGGCGAAGATGTAGCCGTTGGAGGCGGAAACCAGACCGGAGTCCATGTTGGAGTGCAGACTGGAGTTGTAGACAAAGACGAAGCTCTCGTCGCCGCCGATGCTGTACACGCCCGCGCAGCCGCGGCCGTAGGTGGTGGCGGAGATGCGGTTGGCCACGATGACGCCGCCGCCGGTGTCGGTGGTCAGCGCCGTGCCGGTCTCGTCCGCCGTGACCAGAATCGCGATGTCCTCATCCACATCCTCGGCAAAGACGGGCTCGGCGTAGGCGTTCCAGTCCTCGGTCAGCTCGGTGCGAACCGCGGAGCCGAGATCCAGACCCGGGCGCTCCTCGACCAGACCGAGCAGCGTGTCATAATCGATGATGGGCTGACCGTCCTCGGTCAGATAGGAATCGGCGTTGATGGCGATCTTGCCGCCCATGCCGACATAGAAGCCGTGGCCGCCGGAGGAGCTGCCGAAATAGCGGCCGCCGGTGACATAAGCCGTGCCGCCCGCCACCGCGTACAGGACGTTCTCCGTGCCGACAACGGTGGGATTGTTGAGCGTAAGACTGCTGTCATCCGTGCCGAAGTCGATATCGTCATAGGAAGCAATCTTGTAGTCGCTGCTGTTGCCGCCGTCCACCAGGACCGAGGAGCCCAGGCCGTAGAAGTTGGCCGCCTCGGACGGACCGTAGGCGATGGTGTGGTTGTGGGAGACGAGGTCATTGACCGTGACGTTGGCGCCGGCCTGGACCATCAGCGTGGCGATGTCGCCCTGGATGACCTGGTCCACGCCGTCGATGACGTGCTCATACGCGCGCTCCCAGACGGCGTTGGTCGAAGCGCCGGTCACGGTGTCGCCCGCGGATTTGTACAGATAGCAGGTGTAGATGTGGAAGTTGCCCGGACGGGGACCGTTGGAATAGTTGTGGACATAGTTATACAGACGGATCAGATCGTAATCCTCACCGAAGACAAGACCCTCGGTCTCGTAGACGGTGTTGATGATCTGGGCCTTGGTGCTGTAACGGACGTTCTGCGTGACGTAGACCATCTCGTAGAGCTCACCGTCCACGGCGTACCAGGTGCCGGTCTCGACGCCCATGGTGGAGATATACTTGTTGCTGCCATCGCCGTCGATGTCCGCCACCTCGTCAAACACGTCGGCGGGAAGCTCGGCGCCCTCCGCCACGGCGCCATCCACGATGGAGTCCGCCGGGGCATCCACACCGGCCGCCGCAGCCGCCGCAGCCGCCATATCAATGGCGGGTTCCTCGGCCGCGGGTTCCTCGCTCGCCGCCTGCAGAAGCGAAGCATCCAGCTCCGCCGGGATGGAATAGACCGCGCCGTTGACCTCGACCCGGGTCAGCCCGTCGGACACGACCTCATGTCCGGTCTCGGCGCCCATGGCATCCGCCGCCGCGCTCAGCGAATAGAAGATGCCGCCGCAGCTGGCCAGCGCGCTCTCGGGGATGTCCGTCAGCGTGGACGGGAAACACCAGCCGGGCGTGCGGTTGAGATCATAGAAGGCGCCCGCCGCGATGCTCTCGACGCCCTCGGGAATCAGCACCCAACCGGAGGCATTGGTGATGACCGCCGAGCCGTTCGCGCCAATCGCCGTGACGGGATAGCCATCCAGCTCCGCCGGGAAGAGGATGACCTGTTCCTCCTTCAGCGCGTCGGAGGAGGAGACGATGGTCGCCTTGCCGCCGGAGACGGTGTAATACCAGTCGCCGGAGACCTGGACGCCCTCGGGGTCCGCCGCCGCAGCCGCCGCGGGCAGACTGTCAATCTGGATGTCGACGGTGCAGCCGCCGAGCACAACCAGCATCGCCAGCGCCAGAAGCAGCGCGATCCATTTGGTTTGTTTCATGGGGTGTTCTCCTTTCGGTGATAAAATTTATTTGCTTTCTTTGCTTTCATACATAACGCAGGGAGGGAACGTTCATCGCTCCCACAGCCGTTCGGGGTACAGCCCGCTCTCGCGCAGCGCGCGCAGCGACTGCACCAACCGAGGCAGATCCTCGCGATAGGTGACGCCGTACCAGGTCTCGTCCGTCAGCGCGGCGCGGACCGTCAGCTCGCCCGCCTGCAGCCGGTCGTTGACGGCAAAGGGAAGATAAAACTCCGCCTTGAGCGGATTCGCGGGCACATCCCGGCGCAAAAAGCGCTCGAATTCCTCCTCCAGCTGAGGCACGAACGAGGGGCGAAAGCCCCAGGTATTCAGACTGACGGGGGTATCCGGCGCAAGGGGCGTGACCACACCGTCCTCCTCATACGAGGGGGCGTCCGCCGGACCGGATACCTTTGTCCGCTCCGTAACGGACAGCAGCTGTCCCTCCCCGTCCACATCGCAGATGCCGCGCGCCACGGTGCCGTTTTCCGTCAGACAGTTGCGCAGCCGATAGGTGACGAGCACATGCTCGTTGTCGGGGCCGGGCGCGGTCAGATGCTCCGCCAGGGCGCGGAAGGCGCCGGGGCCGTAAAAATCGTCGGAGTTGATGACGGCAAAGGGCCGGTCGAGCATGGCCCGGCAGGCGCGCACCGCATGCCCCGTGCCCCAGGGCTTTATCCGCCCCTCCGGCACGGAAAAGCCGGCCGGCAGATCCGCCGCGTCCTGATACGCGTAATAAACGTCGCAGCCGCGGGCCAGGCGGTTCCCCACCGCCTCGCGAAAATCCGCCTCCGTATCGCGGCGAACCACGCAAAGAATGCGCCCAAAGCCGGCGCGCACGGCGTCAAAGGCCGAATAATCCAAAATCACCTGTCCCGCGTCGTCCACGGGCGTAATCTGCTTCGGACCGCCGAAGCGGCTGCCCATGCCGGCAGCCATAATAACCAGATCGGGCTTCAAGAAAGCAGCCTCCTGTATTGAATTAAAGTATACAGAGTATTTTAGCATGAAGCCCCCCTTGCCGCAAGTACCGCGGCCAAATTTTCCGCCTCGTTTTGCCGCGCACGACATCGACAAAAATTGAACGAGACAAGAGGCGGGACAGGGCTTGACAAAGGGAGTATAATACCGATTTGTGACCGTGGTTTTCCGCCCTGTCACGCCTTTACTTTACCTTCGGAGGATTACTCCCATGAATCTGTTTCTCTCCGCGGCCGTCGCGCTGCTGGCCGGTCTGCTGTTCACCCGGTTGACCAGCCGTTTTGGTCTGCCGGACGTCACCGCGTATCTCGTCGCCGGCGTGCTGATCGGGCCATTCTGCCTGGGACGTCTGGGCATCGCGGGACTCGGCTTTGGCTCCCTGGAGGAGGTCGGGGCGCTCGACTTTATCCAGAACGCCGCGCTCGGCTTCATCGCCTTCACCATCGGCAACGAATTTCGTCTCAGCTCCCTGCGCGAAACCGGCCGTCAGGCGCTGGTGGTCGGCGTGCTGCAGGGTGTCATCACCACGGTGGTGGTGGACGTGTTCATGCTGCTGGCACGCTTGGTGTTCAAGGATACGCTGAGCGTCGGCGGATGCATCACCATCGGCGCCATTGCCTCCGCCACCGCGCCGGCCGCCACGCTGATGGTCGTGCGCCAGTTCAAGGCCAAGGGTCCCGTGGTGGATCTGCTGCTGCCTGTGGTCGCGCTCGACGACGCCGTGGGTCTGGCGCTGTTCGCGATCAGCTTCGGCATTGCGCAGGCGCTGGGCGAGGGCAGCGTGGACGCCGTATCCATCGCGCTCGAGCCCTGCATCGAAATCGTGGGCAGTCTTGTTCTGGGCGCGGCGCTCGGCTTCGCGCTCGACGCTGTCGAAAAGCTCTTCCACTCCAACCGCAACCGCATCTCGCTGATTGTCGGCTGCGTGCTGCTGACGGTCGCGCTGTCAAATCTGGAGTTCACCCTCGGCGGAGTGGAAATCGGCTTCAGCACGCTGCTGGTGTGCATGGCGATGGGCACCGTCTTCTGCAACCGCTGCGAGCAGTCGGAGGAGCTGATGGAAAAGTGCGACAAGTGGACCTGCCCGCTGTTTGCGCTGTTCTTTGTTCTTTGCGGCGCAGAACTGGAGCTGACCGTGTTCACCAAGGGCGCCGTGGTCGCCATCGGCATTATCTACATTCTGGTCCGCTGCGCCGGCAAATACTTCGGCGCGCTGTTTTCCACCAGTATCACGCATTGCTCCGAGCCCGTGCGCAAGTGGCTGGGCATCACGCTCTTTCCCCAGGCCGGCGTCGCGCTGGGCATGTGCGTAACCGTCAGCAGCTGGGGCGCCGAGGGCATTTTGATCCGCAACATCATTCTCTTCGGCGTGCTGGTCTACGAGCTGTTCGGTCCGGTCATGACCAAGTACGCGCTGACCAAAGCCGGCGACATCCGACAGAAGGACGCCGCGTGACCAAAACAAATGTCCGGGTCCCGTCCGCTTTTTCGGCGAACGGGGCCTGTTCATTTTTTGCGGATATGCTATAATAGGCAAAAAATTATGTTGGGCCGCGCGCCCCGGCCCACAGGAGGTTCAATCGATTATGGACAAAATCATTCGCGCCACCGCCGCCGACGGCTTTGCCAAAATGGCGGTCATTCACGCCGGAAACCTGGTCGAAAAGGCGCGCGCCATTCACGGCTGCACCCCCACCGCCGCGGCCGCGCTGGGCCGCACGCTGTGCGCGGCCTCTCTGCTCGGCAACGCCATGAAGGAGGAGGACGCCGCTCTCACCATCCGCATCCACGGCGGCGGTCCCATCGGCAGCATCATCGCCGTCTCCGACTGCGAGGGCAATGTGCGCGGCTGTGTCAGCGACGCCTCGGTCGATCCCCCGCGTCGCCCGGATGGCAAGCTGAACGTCGGCGCCGCCGTCGGCACCGACGGCATGCTGACCGTCAGCCGCGACATCGGTCTGCGCACGCCGTACATCGGCTCCACCGAGCTTGTCAGCGGTGAAATCGCCGAGGACATCACCCGCTATCTGACCGAGAGCGAACAAATCCCCTCCGCCTGCGCTCTGGGCGTGCTGGTGAACGCCGACGGCACCGTCCGCGCCGCCGGCGGCTTTCTGGTCCAGCTGATGCCCGGCGCTCCGGACGAGCTGATTGACACGCTGGAGGAAAATATCTTCATGATGGACCAGCTGACGCTGATTCTCTCTGAGGACGACGAGCAGGAGCTCTTCCGTCAGGTGCTCAAGGGTCTCGACCCGCAGATTCTGGAGGAAAGTCCCGTCGAATACCGCTGCCCCTGCAGCCCCGAGCGTATGGAGGAGGCTCTGACCTGCATCGACAAACAGGATCTGGCCGAAATGATTGACGCCGGCGAGGATATCGAGGTCTGCTGCGATTTCTGCGCAAGCCGCTATGTTTTCACGGTCAACCAGCTCAAGGCCATCGCCGTGCGTAAAATGCTGACCATCCCCGCCGTTCCGTTCCCGGAAGAGGGCGAGACGGACCGCGTCGACACACCCCAACAATAACCCCCTTCACAACCAAACATCCCGTCCGCAAACCCTTTGCAGACGGGATGTTTTTCATGTTTGGTCAAAAAAAGAGAGGTCGTCTTTCAAAGCAAAGCGACCTCTCTTTTTTATTTTGTCAGCGGAAGAGCTTTTTGGCGTGATACATGGTGCTGTCCGCCTGCTCCAACAGAGTCTCGACGTCCGCGTAGCCCTCGCACAGACCGCTGGCATAGCCGATGCTGATGCCCAGCGACACGCCCTCGTACTCCGCGATGTCCACCTCATTCACAGCCGCCCGGATTCGCTCGGCGAAGGAGGCAATCTGTTCCTCGGTGTTCAGTTCAAAGCTGCACATGACAAATTCGTCCCCACCGTACCGGCACAAAAAGACAAACCCCGCCTCTCCCGCGCAGGCATGCTTGAGCGCGTCGGCCACGCGCCGCAGGACCAGATCCCCGGCCGCATGGCCATAGGTATCGTTGACAACCTTGAACCGGTCCACATCGCACATGAAGACGGTCAGCGGTTCCTTTCCGCTGCGGTTGAGGCGCTCGATGAGGAAGTTTTCCATCGCGCGGCGATTGTTCATCCCGGTCAGCGTGTCCTTGGAGATTTCCTCCGACAGATAGCTGAAGGAGATGATCAGAATGGCCAGCGTCACACCGCACTGCATGCTGGTCAGTCCGTAGCACACCATCTGCAGCAGCGCCGCAATCGTCGGCGGCACCACAAAGGTCAGCATCGGCACCAGCTGGTATTAGTCAAGTCCTAAATTGTGTGTAAATTGAAATTCCCTCAGGAATTTATTCCC
>R18__coassemble_1217_pt1 | contig 60129 bp, 53 predicted proteins | sample R18__metabat2_low_PE_004 | metagenome-assembled genome bin R18
CGCTCCCCTCCCCGCCCCCCCCGGCGGCCCCCCCGTCGGCGACGCCGTCGGCGCTGCCGGCAGCGGCAGCAGGCCCGGCGGCGGGCCCGGCACCGGCCGCGGGAGCTTCCTCCTCGGCGGCGGGGGCAGCAGCCTCACCCTCGGCAAGGGCGGCAACGCTGGCCTCGATGCTGTCGAGGGAGGCATTGATGGCGCTCAGGTCCACAGTCTCGCCGCAGGCGCACAGGGCAAAGACCATGCACAGAGCCAGAACAAAAGCAAGTGTCTTTTTCATGGGGATCCTCCATTCAAAAAAATAATTGACAATCCAATCGGTGCAAACACACCGGGAGAGATTATAGCACAGTCCTCCCGTCGATTTCAACCGGTGTAACAATTTTGTAACATCTTCCTCGGAAGGATATTTGGCGCGAGCGCGGTTGCGAAAAACAAGGGCGCATGCTATACTGGAAAAAAGATTTGGGGTGGAGGACGACAGTCATGAAGGTTTTCACCATCGGCATTGCCGGCGGCACCGGCAGCGGCAAGACCACCGTCACCCGCCGGATTCGCGAGCAATTCGGGGATAAGGTCAGCGTGCTGTATCACGACAACTACTACCGCCGCCACGACGAGCTGAGCTATGAGGAGCGCTGTCGTCTCAACTACGACCATCCCGACGCCTATGAAACCGGACGGCTGATTCACGACCTGCGCGAGCTGAAGCAGGGGCGCAGCATCGCCTGTCCCGTATACGACTTTACGGTTCACAACCGTACGGACAAAACGACCCGGATTGATCCCGCGCCGCTTCTGGTGGTGGAGGGCATTCTGATTTTGCAAAACCGCGCGCTGTGCCGTGAAATGGATCTGAAGATTTTTGTCGACACGGACGCCGACGTGCGCATTCTGCGCCGCATCACGCGCGATGTGCGCGACCGCGGCCGCACGCTCGAGAGCGTCACCGCGCAGTATCTGACCACCGTCAAGCCCATGCACGAGCGCTTTGTGGAGCCGTCCAAGCGCCACGCCAATCTCATCATCCCCGAGGGAGGCAAAAATGAAGCCGCCGTGCATACGCTGCTGGGCTATCTCACGACCGTATTGGAGGACCGAAATCATGGCTAAGCTCTATTTCAAATACGGCGCGATGGGCTCGTCCAAGTCCGCCCAAGCGCTGATCACCCGCTTCAACTATCAGGAGCAGGGCATGCGCGCCTGGCTGATCAAGCCCTCCATCGACGACCGGGACGGCGCGGACATCATTCGCTCGCGCATCGGACTGGAGGCCAGGGCCGACATCATCGCCCCGGAGGAGAGCATCGGCCGCCGCTATCAGGAGGCGGGCTGGTGCGACGTCATCATCGCCGACGAGGCCCAGTTTTTCACCCCCGCTCAGATTGACGAGCTGCGCGAGATTACGGACACGGCGGACATCCCCGTGCTGTGCTTCGGACTGCGGACCGATTTTCGGACCCGCTTTTTCCCCGGCGCCATGCGGCTGATGGAGATTGCCGATTCCATCACGGAAATCAAGACCATCTGCACCTGCGGGCGAAAGGCCGTGGTGAACGCGCGGCTGGACGCGCAGGGCCGCGTCATCACCGAGGGCGAGCAGGTGCTGCTCGGCGGCAACGACTGCTATACCGCCATGTGCCACCGCTGCTGGCAGGCCCGCATCCGAGGGCAGCAATAACCGCCCGACAAAGCCAACAACCGGCGTATCCTCTTGCAAGAGCAAGGGCATACGCCGGTTTCATTTTATGACCGTTTATTCCGCGGGCGGAACAACCTCGCAGACCAGCTCGCCGTCGCGCGCGTCCACGCGCAGAGTAGAGCCCGCCGCGAGCTCCCCGGACAAGATGACACGGGCCAGCAGCGTTTCCACCCGGGATTGGAGATAGCGCCGCAGCGGGCGCGCCCCGTACACAGGGTCAAAGCCATGGTCGATGACATGGCGCACCGCCGCCTCCGTCAGCTCCAGAGACAGCTCCCGCTCCGCCAGACGACGGCGGAGGGACGCAGTCAGGATGGTGACAATGCCCGTCAGATTTTCCTTTGTCAGAGGACGGAAGAGCACGGTCTCGTCCAGACGGTTGCGAAATTCCGGACGGAAGGCCGCCTGCAGTTCCGCCTTGACCACCTGCCGCGCGGCGTCGGAAAGCGTGCCGTCGGGGGCGATGCCCTCCAGCAGCGCCTGACTGCCCAGGTTGGAGGTGAGGATGATGACGGTGTTTTTGAAATCCACGGTACGGCCCTGAGAATCCGTGATGCGGCCGTCATCGAGAATCTGAAGCAGAATGTTGAACACATCCGGATGCGCCTTTTCCACCTCGTCAAAGAGCACCACGGAGTACGGGCGGCGGCGAACGGCCTCCGTCAGTTGGCCGCCCTCGTCATAGCCGACGTAGCCCGGAGGCGCGCCGATAAGACGGCTGACGGAGAATTTCTCCATATACTCGGTCATATCGATGCGGACCATGTTGTGCTCGTCATCAAAGAGCGCCTCGGCCAGAGCCTTGGCAAGCTCCGTTTTGCCCACGCCGGTGGGGCCGAGGAACAGAAAGCTGCCAATGGGACGGCCGGGATCGGAAATGCCGGCGCGGGAGCGCAAAATAGCCTCCGTCACCAGACGGACCGGTTCGTCCTGGCCCACAACGCGGCGGTGGAGAAGCTCCTCAAGATGCAGGAGCTTTTCCCGTTCGCCCTCCATCAGGCGGCTGACGGGCACACCGGTCCAGCGGGAGACAATGGCCGCGATTTCGTCCGCCGTCACCGTGTCGTGCACCATGTTGTCCGTTTTGCCGGAGGCCGCCGCCTGCTCCGCCGCCTCGAGCTGAGCGGTCAGCGCGGGAATGGTCTCATAGCGCAGGCGCGCCGCCGTCTCGTACTCATAGCTCTGCTGGGCGCGCTCCATCTCCGCGGTGCGTTTTTCCAGCTCCGCCTTGAGATTTTTGACCGTGTCGACGCCCTGTTTTTCCGCCTCCCAGCGGCTGTTCATGGCAAGGAAGCTCTCCCGCGCCTCGGCAAGCTCGGCCCGCAGCTTTTCCAGCCGGTCAAGAGACAGGCGGTCCGTCTCCTTCCTCAGCGCCGTTTCCTCAATCTCCAGCTGCATGATGCGGCGGCGGAGATCGTCGAGCTCCGAGGGCATGGAGTCCATCTCCGTGCGAATCATGGCGCAGGCCTCGTCCACCAGGTCAATGGCCTTGTCCGGCAGAAAGCGGTCGGATATGTACCGGTCGGACAGCGTGGCCGCCGCCACCAGCGCGGCATCGTGAATGCGCACGCCGTGAAAGATCTCATAGCGTTCCTTCAGCCCGCGCAGGATGGAAATCGTGTCCGCCACATCGGGCTCATCCACCATGACCGGCTGGAAGCGGCGCTCGAGAGCGGCGTCTTTTTCAATGTATTGCCGGTATTCGTCCAGCGTGGTAGCGCCGATGCAGTGCAGCTCGCCGCGGGCCAGCATGGGCTTGAGAAGATTGGAAGCGTCCATGCTGCCCTCCGTGCGGCCGGCGCCGACGATGTTGTGCAGCTCGTCGATAAAGAGAAGGATGCGGCCCTCGGATTTTTGCACCTCGGCAAGCACGGCGCGCAGACGCTCTTCAAATTCACCGCGATATTTGGCGCCGGCCACCAGCGAGCCCATGTCCAGCGAAAAGACCGTGCGGTCTCGCAGTCCCTCCGGCACGTCGCCGCGCACAATGCGCTGGGCCAGTCCCTCGGCAATGGCCGTTTTGCCGACGCCCGGTTCACCGATAAGGACAGGGTTATTCTTCGTCTTGCGGGAGAGGATGCGGATGACATTGCGGATTTCCGCATCGCGGCCGATGACGGGGTCAAGCTCGTTATCCCGCGCCCGCTGCACCAGATCCGTGCCGTATTTCGCCAGCGCGTCATAGCTCTCCTCCGGCTCATCGGAGGTTACGGGGCCGCTTTTCGCAGCAGCCAGCGCTTGGGTAAACCCATCCCGGTCGGCGCCGCACTCGCGCAGAACACGCTCCGTGTCCCGCCCGCCGCAGGCAAAGAGGCCCAGCATCACATGCTCCACGGAGACATACTCATCCTTCAGCTGCCCGGCAAGCTTCTGCGCGAAGTCCAGCACAGCCGAAAATTCGTTGGAGGGATAGATTTCCTGCGCTCCGTGAACCTGCGGCAGCGCGTCGATAACTTTTTCAAGCCCGGAAAGCAGCGTGGGCACATCCGCGCCCGACCGGGTCAGCAGCGTCGGAATCAGACCGTCCCGGTCCCCCGCCAGCGCATGGAGAAGATGCGCCGGGGTCACGTATTGGTTTTCCCGCTCACGCGCCATCGCCGTAGCGGTCTGGATGGCGCTGACGGTTTTTTTGGTCAGGTTGTCACTCATAAAATATCAGCACTCCTTCCATCGGCAGTTCCGCCGCAAGGCGAAACCGTCAAATTGTACATAGTGTATAAAGATTGTCTATCAGATAAGAACCGCTCCCGCCTGCATGCGGGACGCGTAGTCGCTCTCGAGCTGCTCCGCTGTCAGCTCGCCGGCCAGAAAGCGTTTGAGACAGGCGTCCATGAAACGGACGTAGCCGCTGATGGCGCCGGCCAGCTCATCGGCGGTATAATCCCGTCGGGACGGCAGCACCAGCGCCCGCGTAAACCGCCCCGCCGTGAGCGAATAGGGAATCGGTCCCGTCAGCAGCGGGGAGAGCAGCCTCTCCTCCGTCTGGCGCCACAGGCGGAAAAACCGCTCCATCGCCTCGAGAAGCTCCGCCGACTGCGTGCGGTATGCCGCCGTCAGCACACCGAGGGAATCGCCGCTTGCGCGGTACAGCTCCACGGAATACTTCACCGTCGGACGATAGCGGACGCGAAGCGCGCTTTTCATGCTCATGGTGGAGGCATTCGGCACCACGCAGGGCACGAGCTCCCGGTCGGACATCAGCAGCTGCTCGATACGGGAAAACACATCCCCGATGCGCTGCTCCGGCGTGGACAGGCCGACATACTCCGCCAGCACCCGGTCCACCAGCGCGGAGCGGCTTGCGCCCAGACGGTGCGCCGCGGCGTCCACCGCGCGGACCACATCCTCCGACAGCATCAGACTGTACAGGGTCTTACTCATGCTTTCTCACCTCACATATACGGTAGCACGAACTATTTCTTTTGTCAAGCGGTTTATATAAATTATTCAACAAAATTGCCTCCATTCCGAGGAACGGAGGCAATTCGAATGGCTGAAACAGAAGAGAAATCAGACCTTTTCCCAGCTGGTGGCGACACCGAGACCGCCGCCGATGCAGAGCGTGGCAAGACCCTTCTTCGCCTCGGGACGCTTGAGCATCTCGTGCACCAGGGTGACGATGATGCGGGCGCCGGAGCAGCCGACGGGGTGCCCGATGGCCAGAGCGCCGCCGTTGACGTTGACCTTGGCCATGTCGAAGCCGAGCTCACGCGCCACGGCGAGAGACTGGGCCGCGAAGGCCTCGTTGGCCTCGATCAGATCGAAGTCCGCAATGGTCAGGCCGGTCTTGGCCATGAGGTTCTTGGTGGCAGCCACGGGGCCGGTGCCCATGATCTTCGGGTCGACGCCGCCCTGGCCCCAGCCGGTCAGCTTGGCAATGGGCTTGAGACCGTACTTGGCCACCGCCTCGCCGGAGGCGAGAACCAGCGCCGCCGCGCCGTCGTTGATGCCGGAGGCGTTGCCCGCGGTCACGCGCAGAGAGCCGTCGGTCTCGACCGGCGTGCAGGCCTGCGCGCCGAAGGTGTCAACGACCGTGCCGCCGTCGGCCTCGAACTTGTTGTCGTCGGACAGACGGAAGGCGCCCTTGAGCTTGCCCATCTTTTCGCGGTTCGGGTCCTTCTGGGGGAACTCGTCGACACGGAACTCGACGATTTCCTTCTTGACCTTGACGGGAACGGGAACGATCTCGTCGTCGAAGCGGCCGGCTTCCTGCGCGGCCTTGCACTTCATCTGAGAGCTGTAGGCGAAGTCGTCCAGCTCCTCGCGGGTGATGCCCCAGATGTCGCAGATGTTCTCGGCGGTGGTGCCCATGTGGTAGTTGTTGAACGCATCCCACAGGCCGTCCTTGACCATGGTGTCAACGACACCGCGGGTCGCCATGGAGACGTCCATCTTCTTGCCGTAGCGCATGTCGGGCAGCGCGTAGGGAGCGGCAGACATGTTCTCCATGCCGCCGGCGACAATCAGATCCGCATCGCCGCAGGCGATGGCGCGGCCGGCCTCGATCACGGCCTTCATGCCGGAGCCGCAGACCATGCCGACGGTGTAGCAGGGCACCGCCACGGGCACACCGGCCTTGATGGAAGCCTGACGGGCGGGGTTCTGGCCGAGAGCAGCGGTCAGGACGTTGCCCATGATGACCTCGTCGAGATTGGCAGGGTCAACGCCGGCGCGGCGAATGGCCTCCCGGATGACGATAGCGCCCAGCTCGGGAGCGGGGGTATCCTTCAGGGAACCGCCCATGGAACCCACGGCGGTACGGCAGCAGTTGACCAGATAGATGTCTCTCATAATTGCATTACCTCCAATAATCGTAAGCCCTTGCGGGCAAAAGTTGACACAGAGAAGCACATATTTTCTCTAAATGGAAAGTATATTACGAATTCCATATAAAATCAAGCAATCTTTTGACACGAACGCTCCGATGGCATATAATGCTCCATTATGAAAACATATGACGCTGGAAAATGTGATATCGCCGTGGTCGGCGCGGGGCACGCCGGCATTGAGGCCGCGCTGGCTGCGGCCCGACTCGGCGCGGACACCGTGCTGTTTACGCTCTCGCTGGACATGATCGGCAACATGCCGTGCAACCCCGCCATCGGCGGCACCGGCAAGGGTCATCTGGTCCGGGAGCTGGACGCGCTGGGCGGCGAAATGGGCGTGGCGGCCGACGCCGCCTGTATCCAGTACCGCATGCTCAATCTGGGCAAGGGGCCGGCCGTCCACTCGCTGCGGGCGCAGGCGGACCGACGCCGCTATCACGCGGTCATGAAGCACACGGTCGAGCAGCAGGAGCACCTGCTTGTGCGCCAGGCGGAAATCCTCTCCATCGGCACGGACGCGGACGGACACGTCACCTCCGTCACCACGGACAAGGGCGCCGTCTGGCAGGTCGGCGCGGTGGTGCTTGCCACGGGGACCAGTCTCGGCGGACGCACCATCACCGGTCAGTCCGTCCGCGACTCCGGTCCGGACAACACCGCTCCCGCGCTGGAACTGACTAAATGTCTCAAGGCGCTGGGGCTGGGCATGCGCCGCTTCAAAACCGGCACCCCGCCGCGCATCAACGCGCGCAGCGTGGATTTTTCCGCCATGCAGCTGCAGCGCGGGGACGAGCGGCCGGAGGGCTTTTCCTTCCGCACCCGGACCGTGCCGGAAAACCGGGCCGTCTGCTGGCTGACCTACACCACGGAGGAAACTCACCGCATCATCCGGGACAATCTTGACCGCAGTCCGCTCTACTCCGGTGTAATCCACGGTGTCGGCCCGCGGTACTGCCCCAGCATCGAGACCAAAATCGTCACCTTCCCGGATAAGCCCCGGCACCAGTTGTTCATCGAACCGACGGGCCTCGACACAGAGGAGCTGTATGTGCAGGGGCTGTCCTCCTCGCTGCCGGAGGATGTGCAGATTGCGGTGCTGCATTCCATCCCGGGGCTGGAGCACTGCGAAATGATGCGTCCGGCCTACGCCATCGAGTACGACTGCGTGGACCCGACGGAGCTGACCCCCGCCTTGGAGCACAAGCGGGTCCGGGGTCTTTTCGGCGCCGGTCAGTTCAACGGCTCCTCCGGCTATGAAGAGGCCGCCGTACAGGGCTTTGTGGCCGGCGTGAACGCCGCCCGTCTGGTTCAAGGAAAGGAACCCTTTATTCTGCGCCGCGCCGACGGATACATCGGCACACTGATTGACGATCTGGTCACCAAGGGAACGGAGGAGCCGTACCGCATGATGACCTCCCGATCGGAATACCGGCTGCTGCACCGGCAGGACAACGCCGACATCCGTCTGGCGGGCCGCGGGCACGAGCTGGGACTGGTCCCGGACGAGCGATACCGGGCCGTGCTGGACAAATACGCCGCCGTGGAGGGAGAAATCGAACGGCTCAAGCGGCTGCATCTGTACGAGCTGCTCAAGCGGCCGGATGTCAGCTACGACAGTCTTTCGGACCGCGACGCGGAGCGTCCTCCCCTGCCCTACGCCGTGCGGCAGGAGGTGGAAATTGCCGTGAAATACGAGGGCTATATCCGCCGTCAGGAGCGCCAGATTCGCGACTTTGAGCGCATGGAGGACCGCCCGCTCCCTGCGGACCTCGATTACGATGCGGTGCCCGGTCTGCGCACGGAGGCGCGCCAGAAGCTCTCGGCCATCCGTCCAATCAGCTTTGGCCAGGCGTCCCGCATTTCGGGCGTCTCCCCGGCCGATCTGACCGCGCTGATGGTCTGGGTGGAAAAGCGATGAAGGAACGCGTGATTCTCGGTCTGTCCGGCGGGGTGGACTCCGCCGTGGCCGCCGAGCTGCTGAAAAAAGACTATGAGGTACTGGCGCTGTATCTGGACATCGGCCAGCCGGGCGGTGTTGAGGCCGCGGCGCAGGCGGCGGATAAGGCCGGCATCCCGCTGACCGTCCGCGACATCCGGGCGGAACTGGAGCGCGTTGTCTGCGCTCCCTTTGCCGAGGCATGGCGCTGTGGACTGACGCCCAACCCCTGCGTGCTGTGCAACCCGGGCGTCAAGATGCGCTCATTGTGCGAGCAGGCCGACCGCGCGGACGCGCGCTATATCGCCACGGGCCACTATGCCGTCAGCGCGGCCGGGCGGCTCTATCGCGGCCGGGCGGAGAACGACCAGAGCTACATGCTCTGTCGACTGGAGCGCGAACAGATTGAGCGGCTGCTGCTGCCTCTCGGTCCCTACACAAAGGCCGAGGTCCGCGCCCTGGCCCGGGAGTGGGCTCTGCCCGCCGCGGAGCGCAAGGACAGCATGGAAATCTGCTTCATTCCCGACAATGACCACGCCGCTTGGCTGGAGAAGCGGGGCATCTGCCCCCCAACGGGGGATTTCCTGTATGACGGCAAGGTCCTCGGCTCTCACCCGGGCATCCACCGCTGCACGGTGGGCCAACACCGGGGGCTCGGCGTCAGCGGCGGCAAAAAGCTCTATGTCACACAGCTCCGTCCCGAGGACAACACCGTCGTGCTCGGAGACGAAAAGGAGCTGTGGCGCCGGGAGATTGTCACAGACCGGCTGCACCTGTTCCGTCCGCGGGAAGAACCCTTCCGGGCGGCGGTCCGCGTCCGCCATACGCGAAACGCGCCCGTTTCCTGCCTGGTCCGGCCGGAGGGCGACGGCGCGGTTTTGCTGTGCGACGAGCCCGTCCGCGCCCCCGCCCCCGGGCAGGAGGCCGCGCTGTACGACGGGGCGGAGCTTCTCGGCGCCGGCCGCATTGTTTAGGGCAACACCGCACAATTCTCGGCACGCAATCTGCTTGGAAATATTTCCGGCATATTTCACAAAAATGCTCGGCAATACACAAAGTATTCCCTGCGCTTTTTGTTTCATCTGCCGAAAAATTTCCTAGCGCATCTTGCATACCAGAATTATGCGGTGCTGCCCTAGCTAAATGCATAAAAACACACCCGTCCCACAGCGGAAAGTTTTGACTGTGGGACGGTTGCATTTTTCGCAAAGTATGGTATTATGCCAATGTTAACGATTATTTTTACTGGAGGAAACCATCATGACCATTGATTTCAACAAGCGTCTTGCTGTCGTTACCGGCGGCGCCGGCGGCATCGGCAAGAATGTCGTCCGCGCTCTGCTCGATGCCAACGCCCGCGTGGCCATCGTCGACATGTCCGAGGAGGCCATGGCCAAGGCGAAGGAAGAGCTTTCCGCCTACGGCGAGGTGGGCTGCTTCAAGTTCAATCTTCTCGACGTGGACGGCATGGGCGCCTGCGTGGATCAGATTGTTGCCGAGATGGGCCCCATCAGCCACCTCGTGCAGATCGCCGGCATTCTGGCCGGCAAGCCCGGTCTGGACATCACGCTGGAGGACTGGGACAAGTGCATGAACATCAACGCCCGCGGCGTGTTCTTCTTCATGCAGCAGGTCGTGGCCCGCTCCATGAAGGAAACCGGCGGCACAATCGTCAATCTTGCTTCCATGGCCGCCATCCGCGGCATGGTGCCCCCCATCGAGGGCGCGCACTACGGCGCCTCCAAGGCTGCCGTGTATGCCGTCACGCTGCAGGCCGCCGTGGAATGGGCTCAGTTCGGCATCCGCTGCAACTGCATCGCCCCGGGCGGCGTGAAGGTCGGCCGCATGGCCGGCATCCCCAAGGAGCAGATCCCACCCGAGATGGTCGCCAATGTTCCTATGCGCGACCTGGTCGACCCCAACTGCATCGCGCAGACCATGGTCTATCTGCTCAGCGACATGTCCAGCGCCGTGACCGGCCAGTGCATCGTCGCCGACGGCGGCGCCACCGCCTGCGGCTATTAATCCGACAAACCAAAAAAAGAAGCAGGCCTGCGGGTCTGCTTCTTTTTTGGTTTGAACAACCGCAGCGCGCGAAGGCCGCCGATTGGTTATTCGTCACGCAGGATATAGAAGAACGGCTTGTGCTCCTCCGAGAGGATGCGGAGCGGCTTGAGCTGCGAGGCGGATTTTCCCTTTGCAATCTGCAAATCGCGCCACAGGAAGGTGGTCTGCGGCTGCAGCCAGTACGCCCGGCAGGGACGGAGCCGACCGCCATCGACATAGGCGCCGTACTCCTCGTTCGCCTCGCGAAGATGGCGCTCCAGCGTTTCCTCCAGCCGGGAGAGCTCGACATTCTCCACCTTTTTCTCCGGCTGAATCAAAAACACATACTGCGCCGGTACCGTCTCCGCGTCCGGATAGACCGTGAAATCGGACAGCTCAAAGCCCAGCTCCTGCGCCGCGCGTTCCACTGTCTGCTGCAGGGCCTTTTCGGAGGTTTTTTCCGCCGCGAGATTGATGACCTTATTCACCCGGTACATAAAGCGCACGCGGGGGGTGTTGTTGAAATACGACACTACCTTCACGGCATCGCTCATGCGGTAGCGATAAAAGCCGCTCTGATTGGTCGCGATGATCTCATAGGTCTTTCCGATTTCCAGCTTGTCGGCGGTCACGCACCGGGAAAAATCATCGCCCGCGTCCACGGGCAGAAACTCCATAAACGCGCTGCCCAGCGCGAGCATGGAGTCCTCGCTGTCCGGCTCAACCGGAACGCTCCACAGCCCTTCGGAGGAGTTGATGCCCGCATAGACAAGGCGAACCTCTTCGTCCAGATACTGCCGACGGAGCGTCCGGGTGAAAACCGAGAAGCCGTCCCCGCCGACCCCGTAGAGGAATTGCAGGTTGGGCCACACGCTTCGGACAAAGCGGAAATCACTCCCGTTTTGAAAAATCTCCCGCAGCTCCGCCGCCCGCTCCGGCATCGGCTGCAGCTTGGCAAGGAGCGCCTCGCGCACCTCGGGCGGCATTTCGATGCTGCTGTCGATGGTTCCTTTTTCGATATCCTCAATCAGCAGTTCATAATGCTCCGCGATATAATGGAGATACTGGACAACCATGACATAAAAGCCCGTCACGATACCCGTCACGTTCTTTTCCGCGAGCGCGAAGCGCGTATGAATATAGCGCGCATCCGTCCCCGGCAGCGGAATCGACGCCTCTACCGGCGAGGTGTATACCTGCCGGAGAATGGTGTCCAGTCCCGCGCGGCCGCCCTGGACATATTCCGCCATTTTGGAGGAAGCGTCGCCGATGGTGATGCCGGAGGCCGCCGTGCGGTATTTCCCCTGCGCGGTGCAGAACAGCTTCCCCTGCATCCAAGCATCGCCCAGCTTATCGGCGTAAAAGGCATCCATGTAATGCTTGTTGTATTTGAGAAACGTCCGGGTCAGCGCGTCGGTGAGCGGAACCAGCTTGGGAGCCCCGACCGTTCCCGAGGTCTCGTTCATGTGGTTGAAGGGGTAGGCCGTCAGAATATTCTGTTCCCCGTCGGCCATGCGGCGAATCTCTTCCGCAATGTCCTCATAGACAATGACCGGGACTTTTTTTCTGTATTCTTCGTAGCTGTGGATGCCGGCAAAGTCATATCTGCGGCCGTACTCGGTATCCTTGTTGTCCTCTAGTATTGCAAGAAGAAGCGCTTCGCTGACCTCAAACGGATGCCGGCTCTCCTCCAGGATTGCCTCATAATCCGCGCGGGCCGCGTCGGCGTTCGCCTTGTTCACCTGATAGGTTGTGTTCATCGTATGTTTCCTCCCGTAATCAAAAACAGACTATCCCCACCGCGGCGGACAGCAGCAGAAACACAATCGGATGCAGCTTGCGAAGCCGGGGAAGATTGGTCAAAACCAGCAGCCCCGCCGCCAGGCCGAGGGCCGGCAGCGCCGAGATAACGCCCTCCCCGGTAAAAAAGCAGGATTTCGCCATCGACACAGCCGCCGCCGCAATCATCGCCAGCGCCACCGGTCGCAGCGCGTACATCACACCCCTCACCCGGCGGTCGCTGTGAAAGCGCCGCAGCGCCGAGGCGATGACAAGAATCATCAAAAAGCCGGGCAGTGTGACGCCAATCACCGCCGCCACCGCGCCGGGCGCCCCCGCCGTAGTCAGTCCCACCCAGGTGGCCATATTGACCCCAATGGGTCCGGGCGTCGACTCACTGACAGCCAGCATATCGGCCACGCGCTCGGCCGTGAACCAGCCCGTACGTCCGGCCATGTCATACAAAAACGGCAGCGTGGCAAGCCCTCCGCCGACCGCGAAGAGCCCCGCGCGGAAAAATTCCAGAAACAGGCGCAGAGGCGTCATGACCCGTCCGCCTCCTTCCGCCCGCGCAGCAGCAGCCCCGCAAGACCGCCCCCCAGCACGATCCACACCGGGGACACATTCCATACCAGCACGCACACCAGCGCCGCCGCCGCGAGCAGCGCCGCCGGCACGTCCCGCACGGAGGACCGGGCCATGCGAGCCACGGTGTTGACAACCAGCACCAGCACGCCGACCCGCAGTCCGGCAAAGGCTTTTTGCACCATAGCCAGCGCGGAAAACCGTTCCAGCACGGAGGCCAGCAGCAGAATAATCAGCGCTCCCGGCAGCACCACGCCGACCGTCGCCGCGATGGCGCCCGGCACGCCCCGGCGCTTATAGCCGACATAGGTGGCGGTATTGACCGCGATAATCCCCGGCGTGCACTGGCCGACGGCAAAGCAGTCCGCCAGCTCCTCCTCCCCCAGCCAGCCGCGGCGCTCCGTCATCTCCCGCCGCAAAAGAGGCAGCATGGCATACCCGCCGCCAAAGCTGACCGCGCCCAGCCGGAAAAAACAGCAAAACAGCTGCCATAGCTCTTTCACGCCCGCGCCTCCTTTGTCCCGGTTTTTCTGTCCATACCATTATAGAGCTCTCCGAACAAAAAAACAACCGGCCATACAGCCGGTTGTTTTTTGTTGCACATCAAAGATGGCGCGGTGGTGCGCTTATCTTATTGTTCGCCGGAGGGGCCCATGCTGCCGCCGTTGTTGGCCTCAAAGGCCTCGTGCACCGCATCGATGACCGCCTGGTTGGCCGCATCGTCTGCCGTCCAGACGCCGGCGTTGATGGAGCCGGTCATTTCCACGCCCTGCCAGGTAACGGCAAAGGTCTTCGTGGTCTGGTCACCGCTGTCGGTGTCCTCATAGGAAGCCGTTCCCGTCACGCCGTCGACGGTGATTTCGAACTCGCCGCTCTGGTTGTTCATCATCTCACCGGAGGGAGCGCCCTCCGCCGCCGGAGCCGCGTCTGCCGCCGGAGCCGTATCCTCGGCCGGAGCCGCCGTCTCCGCCGCATCTCCGCAAGCGCAAACAGACAGCGCCATCACAAACACAAGCGCCAAAACAAGAAGCTTTTTCATAATCTGTATCCTCCCTGATATTATCGGTTCCGTGAACCGAACCGATTATAGACACAACGTTGACAAAAAGTCAACCATTCCCCTCCACCGAAAAACAGCGTGCCGCCCGGGAGGGGCGACACGCTGCATTATCTTGTGGGAATCAGCGGATTATTTCCAGCTGAAGGTGGCCAGACCGTAAACATACAGAATGATGATGATGACGGGGACCACAAACTTGAAGATGGGCTTCATCCAGTTTTTGACCTTCAGACCCTTGCCGGTGTTGGCCTCGGCCAGGAGGTTATCCCAGCCCCAGCCGATTTTGTCATAGCAGCAGAAAATGGCGAAGACGAACGAGCCGAGAGGCAGAAGGTTCGTGCTGACGATGAAATCCCAGAAGTCCAGCCAAGCCGTCCCCTCCGCGAAGGGCTGGAAGGAGAACACGCTGTAGCCCAGCGCGGTGGTCAGGCAGATGACGAACATGCCGACGCCGCAGATCAGGCAGCCCTTGGGACGGGACCAGCCGGTCAGCTCGCGGACACAGGCCAGAATGTTTTCGAACACGGCCAGCTCCGTGGACAGCGCCGCGAAGACCATGAACAGGAAGAACAGCATGCCCCACCAGCGGCCGCCGTTCATGTTGTTGAAGACGGTAGCCATGGTGTCAAACAGCAGGGACGGACCCGCGCCGACCTCGAGATCGTAGGTGAAGCAGGCCGGGAAAATGATCAGACCGGCCACAATCGCCACAAAGGTGTCCAGACCGATGACATTGACGCTCTCGCCCAGCAGGGAGCGGTCCTTGTCCAGATAGCTGCCGAAGATGGCCATGGAGCCGATGCCGAGACTGAGGGTAAAGAAGGCCTGGTTCATGGCGCCCACAATCACGTTCGCGTTGATCTTGGAGAAATCGGGAATCAGATAGAAGCCGAGGCCTTCCGACGCGCCGTCGAGCGTGAAGCTGTGGATGGCCAGGACGATCATCAGCACAAACAGAAGCGTCATCATGTACTTGGTGACTTTTTCAAGGCCGCCCTGCAGATTGAAGCAGAGGATGCCGAAGCCCAGAATCACCGCCACCGCCAGGAAGGTCACGTTGACCCCGGGGTTGGTAATCATGCTGACAAAGCCGAGTCCGTCGTTCTGGCCGGTGAGGAACTTCCAGAAATAATAAATCATCCAGCCGGTGACCACGGAGTAGAAGGCCATCAGACACACATTGCCGACCAGAGCAAGATAGCCGTGGGCGTGCCACTTCTGGCCGGGGCGCTCAAGCTTTTGGTACATGCGGACGGGGCTGGCCTGCGAGGCGCGGCCGAGGGCAAACTCCATCGTCATGACGGGCAGACCCAGAACCAGCAGACAGATAATGTACACCAGCACAAATCCGCCGCCGCCGTACTGACCGGTCATCCAGGGGAACTTCCACACGTTGCCGCAGCCGATGGCGCAGCCGGCGCTGAGCAGAATAAAGCCCAGACGACTGCCAAGGCGTTCGCGTTTGTTTTCCATTAACACACATCTCCCTTTATTTCTGATAATACGAATGGAATTATAGCGCAACATTCCCTGAAGTGCAAGGACATTCTTCGCGTTGACACTATTCGTTAAAATGTAGTATAGTAACGAATTAATAAGAAGAGAAAAGGAGGCTGCGGACGAAATGAAAAAATTCGGCGCGCGGACCGTGGCCGCTCTGGGGCTGCTGATCGCACTGAACGTGGTGTTGGCGCGGTTTTGCTCCTTAAACCTGTGGAATCTGCGCATCGGGCTGAACTTTCTGCCGATTGCGCTGGGGGCGCTGCTGTACGGGCCGCTGGCCGGCGGGCTGGTCGGCGCCTTCGGCGATCTGATCGGCGCGCTGCTGTTCCCCACGGGGCCGTATTTCCCCGGCTTTACGGTCAGCGCCCTTCTGACCGGTCTGATTTACGGGTGGATGCTGTATCGTCGGAGGGAGAAAATCCTCCCCTTTGCGCTGTTGGCCGTGGCGCTGGACCAGTGGGTAGTCAGCTTTTTGCTGAACACCTTGTGGATCAGCGTGCTGTACGGCTCGCCCTATGGGACGCTGCTGGGCATTCGCGCCATACAGAGCGCGGTGTTGTCCCCCGTTCACCTTGCGGGACTTGCGCTCATCAAAAAGCTGCAGCCGCGTCTGGAAAGGATTGCGCGTCTATGACAGGACAGGAAGCCATCGAATATATCGAGCAGTACGGCTGGAGCAAAACCCGGCTTGGTCTTGAGCGCACCCAAGAGCTGCTTGAGCGCGTTGGAAACCCGCAAAAGGAGCTTCGCTTTATCCACGTGGCCGGCAGCAACGGCAAGGGCAGCGTCTGCGCCATGCTGGACGCCATTTTGCGCGAGGCGGGATACCGCACGGGACTGTATACCTCCCCTTATCTGACGGATTTCTGCGAGCGTATCCGGGTAGACGGACAGAACATCCCGCCCGAGGCGCTGGCCGCCGTTACGGAGGTCGTCCGCGACGCCGCCGAGGCCATGACGGACCACCCCAGCCAGTTTGAGCTGGTCACCGCGGCCGCCATGCTGTATTTTGCCCGGACGCGGTGCGACATCGTCGTGCTGGAGGTCGGCATGGGCGGCGCGCTCGACAGCACCAACGCCATCGACGCCCCCCTCGCCGCCGTCATCACCAACATCGGTCTGGAGCACACGGAATATTTGGGCCATACCGTCGAGGAAATCGCTCAAACCAAGGCCGGCATCATCAAGCCCGGCTGCGCCGCCGTCTGCTACGACGGGGACAGCGCCGTCCGGACAGTACTGAAAACCGTCTGCGCCGAAAAGGGAGTCCCGCTGTATGAGACAGACAGCCGCCGTCTCACCTGCGAGTCCGCCGGTCTGCACGGGCAGGATATCCGCTGGGACGGGCGAGGGTATCACCTGGCGCTGCTGGGTGAATACCAGCTGGGAAACGCCGCCCTGGTTCTGCAGACGGTGGAGACGCTGCGCGAGCGCGGTCTGGTGCTGTCCGACGAGGCTGTCAAAAAAGGGCTTGCCAATGTGCGCTGGCCGGCAAGACTGGAGCTATTGGAGGAAGGTCCGCTCTTTCTTCTCGACGGCGGGCACAACCCCCAATGCGCCGAGGCGCTGGCCCGGTCCCTTCGCGCGCTGCTGCCGGGACGACGGTTTGTCTTTCTGGTCGGCATTCTGGCCGACAAGGACCGCGAGCGCATGATCGACGCCGTGGCGCCGCTGGCCGAATGCTTTGTGTGTCTGACGCCGGACAGCGAGCGGGCGCTGGATGCGGAGGAACTGGCCCGCTATCTGCGCGAACGCGGTCTGCAGGCAAAAAGCTGCCGCAGCGCGCGGGAGGGACTGCGCTCCGCCCACCGGCTGGCCGGTCCCCACGGCGCCATCGTGTGCTTCGGCTCCCTGTATATGGCCGGCGGTGTCCGTCAGCTGATGCTGAACAAATAAAAAAACACAGCCCCTCGGCTGTGTTTTTTTATTCCTTGAAGATCATGCCGTCAGCGCGGCATAGAGCGCCGCGGCCAGGTCTCTGGTGCGGAGGGGGACCCCCTCGTCGTTGAGGTGGAAGTTGGTGTCGTAAAACAGGCTGCTGTCGTACAGGCAGCTTTCGATGTCCGTGATGATTTCGCAGTCCAGTTGGGAGCGAAGATAGCTGTCAAAGGCGGCGCGGCCGTCCTCGTCCTGCACAACGGCGTCCCGGTTCATGGGGGGATAGGCAAAATAGACCTGCGCCCCCTGCCGCTCGGCATAACGGACATAGGCGTTCACATAGTCGATGAACTCCTCGTCCACAACGGACTCGTCCAGCGAAATCGGCGTGTCGAGGTCGACGCCGCCCTCCATGATATTCTCCGGTCGGGCATAGACGATGTCGCCGAGCTCGTTGAAGCTGTCCTTGCGGTACACGCCCTCGGGGTCGGGCTTAGTCGAGCGGAAGAAGGAGAGCTTTTGCTGCGCATAGGCATAAAACGAGCCGAGCATCTCACCCCGGTCATCGCCGCGAACCTTCAGCAGCAGAGGCCAGTTCCCTTCTGAGGCCTCCCAGGTCGCCAGACCGTTAAAGGCCATGGTCAGACCGTTTTCGTCCGTTTCCGGGGAGAGGATGACGATATCCCCCTCGCCGAGGTTGCCGCGGGTCAGATCCATCATGTAATGCGTCCCCAAGGTAGCATAAAGGCCGAAGTTGACCGTCCGGAGGCCGGACAGGCGTTCCATCTCTGCGCTATCAAGACCGAAGGCCACGCTGCTGCCGCCGACCACCACGAGCTTTTTGCCCTCCATCAGACGCAGACGCTCGTACTTGACCGTCAGCTCTCCCAGATAGGATAAATCATATTGCTGCGGCAGAAGCAAAATCGTCTGCACACAGATAAAAACCCCCAGCAGCAGCGCCAGCACGCACCAGAGCGGCTTGCGCAGCGAGCGCAGGGGATGGTTTTTTTGTTCCGTCATGGTATCTCCCCAAAGTCTGTGCATTCCCACCCACTATCTTATACCACAGGAAGCTAAAGAATAACTGAACCCATGCGCTCTTGCCGAAAATTCCCCCCCTGTGCTACAATGGAACACAGCAAGAACGGAAGCAAAAAGGAGAACATGACCGCATGACGGAACGAGAGGAGTATATGCGTCAGGCGCTGGCGCTGGCGCGAGAGGCCGCCCGGGAGGACGAGATTCCGGTGGGCGCGCTGGTGGTGGGGCCGGACGGCGCGATTATCGGCCGCGGGCGAAACCGCCGCGAGAGCGCCTGCAGCGCCACACGCCACGCCGAACTGGAGGCCATTGAGCAGGCCGGCGCCGCGCTGGGCAGTTGGCGGCTGGACGGGTGCGCGCTGTACGTGACGCTCGAGCCCTGTCCCATGTGCGCCGGCGCCGTCATCAACGCCCGGATTCCCACGCTGGTCTACGGCGCGAAAGAGCCGGTTTCCGGCAGCTGCGGAAGCATTCTGGACCTGTTCAGCGAGGACTACGGCTTCCATCCCGCCGTTTACGGCGGCGTCCTCGCAGAAGAATGCGCCGCGGTGCTGCAAGATTTCTTCCGCCGCCTGCGAGGGGGATAAACATAACAGAAAAAACGAAACCGCATACCCTGCCGGATGGTAGAGCATGCGATTTTTGTTTTATTGAAGCGTATCGGCAAGCAGCGCCAGAAGCTCCTGCGCCGCCTGTTCGCGGTTGGCGGCGCGGTCGTTGCCGAGGCGCAGTTCGCGGCAGCGCTCTCCATCGGGGCCCGACAGCGCGATAAAAATCGTCCCCACCGGGTGAATGCCGTCCCCATCGGGACCGGCAAGCCCCGTGACGGACAGACCATAATCCGTTCCGAGAAGGCGCCGCACGCCCGCCGCCATCTCCCGCGCGGTCTCGCGGCTGACCACCGTGTGGTCGCGAAGCGTCTGCTCGCGCACGGACAGGAGCGCGGTTTTCACGCCCTCGGCATAGCTGACCACCCCGCCCGGGAACACCGCCGAGGCGCCGGGCACATCGGTGATTTTTTTGGACACAAGACCGCCGGTGCAGCTCTCCGCCGTGGACACCGTCTGTCCCTGTTCCCGCAGAAGCCGGACGCAGAGCGCCGCCGTATCGCCATTCACGGGCGCACCTCCAGCCGGACCTGTTCCCGGCCGTCGAAGGCCTCCGTTACCAACGCCTCCACATCGAGCGCCTTCTCCGCCTCGACCAGTTCATCGATCGAGGGCTTGGTTTTGGGGTGACGGGGCGTGAAGACCGTGCAGCAGTCTTCATAGGGGAGAATGGACGTTTCGAAGGTGCCGAGCTCGCGCGCCATGGTGATGATGTCGCGCTTATCCATGCCGACCAGCGGACGCAGAACGGGCACATCGGCGCACAGCTCGGACGCGCGCATGGCCTCCATGGTCTGGCTGGCCACCTGGCCGAGACTTTCGCCCGTCACGATGCCCTTGCAGCCGTTCCAGTCCGCCACGCGCTGCGCAATGCGCATCATAAAGCGGCGCATGATGACGGTGAAAAGCTCCTCGGGACACTTTTCGCGGATTTCCTCCTGAATATGCGTGAAGGGAACGACCTCCACCGTCAGCCGTCCGCACCAGGCCGTCAGCTGCTGCGCCAGGTCCAGGACCTTTTGCTTGGCCAGCTCCGAGGTATACGGAAAGGCGAAAAAGTGCACCGGAATCAGCTGCAGCCCGCGGCGCGCCATCATATAGGTGGCCACCGGGCTGTCGATGCCGCCGGAGAGCAGCGTCACAGCGCGGCCGTTCGAGCCGACCGGCATGCCGCCCGCGCCCAGCACCGGCGCGCCGTGCACATAGGCCGCGCGGTCGCGCACCTCCAGCCAGACGGTGTACTCCGGCGTGTGCATGTCCGCCTTGAGCGAAAAGACCTCCGCCAGCTCGCCGCCGACATACTGCGACAGCTGAATGCTGGTCAGGGGGAAGCTTTTGTCCGAGCGTTTGGCCTCGACCTTGAAGCTTTTGACCGAGCGAAGCGTCGGGCCGAGATATTCCTTTGCCCGGGCGGCGATGGCCTCCGGCGTTTTCTCGCAGGCGGCGGCGCGGCTGAGCGTCATAATGCCGAAGACGGTTTTCATCGCCTCGAAGGCGCCGTCCATATCCGCCGCGTCGTCCTCCGGTTCGACGGCAATCACACTCTGGCGCAGATCCACGCGAAAGCGGCCGTAGGGCTGCAGCCGGCGGCGGATGTTCGCCGTCAGCCGCTGCTCAAAATATTTTTTGTTCAGGCCCTTGAGGACAACCTCGCCCTCCTTGAGCAATATCAAATCCTGCATAGCGTATCGCTTCCCTCCCAATTTTCCATACCATAAGATAATATCGCCGCTATGATACACGAAACCCGGAAAAAGGGCAAGAGTACCTATAGAGCGCTGTCGAATTTGTGCAAAATGACGATTGTATTCCTTTCGTCACCTATGTTACAATTCGTTACGAATTGGTTACGCGCCGATTTATAATAATAAATAAGGAAGGAATGCGTATCATGAAGAAAGCTCTCTGTGCTCTGCTCGCGCTGGCGCTGGTATTGGCGCTGGGAACCGCCGCCATGGCGGACACCGGCCGGTTCAAGGATCTGGTCGGTGAAACCTGGGTTGTGACGGAACCCGTCAGTCTCAGCCGTCTGACACTGGACGAGAACAGCGCCATCACGGCGGAGGACGGCTATGTCCCCGTGGTCACGGTGGACGGCTATCTGAAAACGCTGGAGGCCGGAACGGCCTATTCGTTCTACGGCGATATTGAGGTATATCCGCTGGCGGACGCCATTATCGGCGAGAACATCCGCGGCGCCTCCGCCGCCTATGCCGAGGATGGCTGCAGCGTTTCCTTCAGCGACACGACCTTCTTGTCCTATGGCTATATCTCCGGTGAGTACTACGATACCAACGGGGACGGCGAGCTGACCGAGGACGAGTGGCAGTCCGACACTTCCAACGAGTACGGCAGCAAGTTCGGCATGGCCGCCGGCGTGCTTGCCACGGGCGAGGGCACGGAAATGGATCTGAACAACGTGACCATTCTGGGCGCCTCCGGCTCCACCTCCAACGGCGCCTTTGCCGCTAACGGCGCCACCATCCGCATCGCCGATTCCACCGTCATCACCAACAACAGCCAGGGCCACGGTCTGGACGCCACCTTCGGCGGCACCTTCGTGTGCGACAACTGCGTCATCCGCACCAACGGCGGCGCGTCCTCCGCGCTGTCCACGGACTTCGGCGGCGGCTTTTTCCGCGTGACCAACACCTATGCCGAATCGAACACCACGGGCTCCGGCGGCATTTACGCGGCCGGCTCCTCCATTTACATTCTGACCGATTCCACGCTGCACGCCAACAAATCCGAGGCCGTGATGAACGCGCACAACAACTCCGTGGTCATCTGCAAGGACTGCGTGCTGTACGGACCGGAGATTTTCGACGGCCACCAGGCCATGCCCTCCCCCGCCAATGCCTCCGGCGATACCACGTTCTCCTTTGACTGCGTGTTTGAGGCCGTGGACAACGCCGTCATCCATCAGCAGGGCGGCGTCACGACGCACTACATCGTCAACTGCGACACCTCCGCCTGCAGCACGGACTACGCCGTGCAGCTGGAGTACGAGGACGGCATGGGCGCCGGCAAGCTCTACATCAATCTGTGGGACACCGCGCTGGAGGGCGACATCTACTGCTATGAGGGCGGCGTCATCGAGATCAACCTCTACGACGGAGCGGTGCTGACCGGCGAGGTCATCAAGGACGGCGAGTGCGACGTCACCATCAACGTGTATGAGGGCGGTGAGTACGTCGGCGAATACGAGGCCAATGTCCTGACCGAATCTGTGGACGCGCCTGTCTACACGGATGACACCTTCGGCTCCATCGACTGGGTCCGGGATGAGTCCGGCTACTGGGCCGCGGGCAACAGCTTCTCGAGCTATCAGACCGCATGGGATACGTATGTGCAGCCCGTCATCGCGGCTGCCTCCGGCAATGTCAACGGCGCCTCGAACGAACCGACTGTCCTTCTCGCCTCCGGCGAAGCGGGAGCCGACACCGATCTGTTCGCGCTGTACATCGACTACATGAAGAGCCAGCTGCAGCCCGACAGCGAGTTCAACGACGAGTTTTCCGCCGCGCTCGACTCCGTCAACGAGGCCGGCTATGACGAGAGCACCATGCCCTTTGAGATGTTCATCTCCAACGGCGCGCTGGGCTACGAGGACTTCTGTGTCTATTACACGGAAAACGGCGAATATCCTCCCATCGCCCAGTTTTAAGGCAGCACCCTCTCGGACGGACGGGCAAGCCCCGCCCGTCCGGGTTGTAACGGCCGCGTACACAGGCCCGCGATTCCATCACCGCACAAAGAAAGGTAACCCAATTTTTTATGAGTTTGAAAACATATTGCAAACGCACCTTATGTCTGCTTCTGGCTATTCTGACTCTGCTGACGCCCGCGCTGGCTCTCAACAGTGACAGCTACGTACCCGGCACGCGCGTCAAGGCCATGCTCGATGAAATCATCGAGGAATATCCCCCCGGCTCCTATTTCTACGGCAGCTTCGCCGGCGGCACCACCTGCTACGGCTTTGCCAAGATGGTGCTGTATAAGCTATTCGGCAAGGAGGGCAACTCCTATCGCTACTGGGCCTATGACGGTTCGAGCAATGTGGGTCTGTACGTGGTGGACTACATCACGGATTACTCCGCCGCCAGCGTGAAGGCGCTTCTCAGCCAGGCCCGACCCGGCGATCTGCTGCAGTTCAGCTCTCCCAGACAGCACAGCATGATTGTCTATGAGGTATCGGAGAACAGCTTTACGCTCTACGACTCCAACTGGACTCCGTATATGAACGACCTGCGAACCGTCTCCTACGACACATTCGCCGGCCGCACAAACAGCCGACTGACACTGATGCGCTCCACGAACTACGACGAGGTGGACAAGAGCCCGGCCCCGATGCTGACCGGCGCCACACTCCCCTCCGGCACACTGAGCAGCGGCGCCAGCTTTTCCCTTGCCGGTACCATCACCTCCGAAAGCGCGCTGACCGAGGTCCGCGCCGAGGTAATCAACGACGCTACGGGCACCGTGGTGCTCGCCTACGCCAGCTATCCATATACCTATTCTTATAATATCCGCACCGGAGGCATGGATTCCAGCCTGCGGTTTGGTTCGCTGGCGAACGGGAAATATCTTTTCGTTATCACCGCCTCCAATTCCGATGGCTATACCGAAACGCTTGCCAGTCAAAGCTTCTTCGTCGGCACGTCCTATGAATACGCGGGGTCATTCAAGGACGTGACGTCGCTGGACTGGTACTATGATTCCGTTTCCTGGGCCGTGAACCGGGGCATCACCTACGGCGTATCCGAAACCGCCTTTGCTCCCTCCGAGCCCTGCACGCGCGAGCAGATTGTCACCTTCCTGTGGAGGCGGGCCGGTTCCCCCTCCTCGAGCGCGCAAATTCCCTTCACGGACGTCAGCTCCTCGGATTATTTCTACACCGCTGTCCGCTGGGCCTATGCCAAGGGCATCGTGGCCGGCACCTCCAACACCACCTTCGGCACCGGAGAATACTGCACGCGAGCCCAGGCCGTCACCATGCTGTGGCGCTATGCCGGACAACCGGGCACCGAGGGCAGCACCAACTTCTGGGACGTTGCGGCCGACAGCTGGTACTATACCGCCGTGCTGTGGGCCGTTGCCAACAGCATTACCAACGGCACCGGCGCCTACACCTTCAGCCCGGAGGATGCCTGCACCCGCGCGCAGATTGTCACGTTCCTTTATCGGTACGGTTGAGGAAGAGCAGCCATGGAAAACAAAATACGATAGCAGCCCGGAAAGACGTTCTGTTTCTGTCCTTTCCGGGCTGTTTTTCTGTTGACAGTTTCAGATATTTAAGTTATTTTTATGCTGTAGTTATTTGTGCGCGTGCTTTGGAGGGCCGGAGATGAAAAAACTAATCCGCCTGTTTCTTTACTGCGGCGTCTCGAAGGAAGAATACAATTCCGTCAAAAAGGACGCCTATGTCAGCAATTTCAATGTGTGGAAGCATCTCCACCTGTTCATGCTGCTTGCCTTTGCGTTCATGTTCCTGGAATCCGTGCTTCACAACGGCTTCGGCACGGCAACCATTCTGCGCTCGCTGGTCGTCATATACGCGGCGACCGTTACCTATTTCTTTTTCTTCGTGCTGGACCCGGACTCGCTGGCGGCGCAGTTGATTATCTATCTGACCATGGTGGTGCTGCTGGTGTGCTCCTTCTGGTACGCGCTGCGGCAAAGCGACATGATGGCCGTCTCCTTCATCGTCATGCTGGTGCTGCTGCCGATGTTCATGATTGACAAGCCGTATTTCATGGCCATCGTGCTGTTTTTATCGGGACTCATCTATCTGCTGCACGCCGAGATGATCAAATCCGGCGACGCGCTGCGCGGGGACATCATCAATGTCATTGTGTACGGTATCCTCGGCATCATCGCCAACACCTTTTATAACGCGCTGCGCGTACGGGAATTCATGCTGACGCGCCAGACAAAGACCCAGCTGGAGGATCTGACGGCCGCCGCGGAGGAAACCGAAAAGCTCAACTCCGTTTTGCAAAGCATGAGCGAGAGTCTGATTGATGTTCTGGGCGACGTGGTGGAAAGCCGCGACCCCGACAGCGGCGACCACATTCAGCGCGTCAAGGGCTATACCTATCTGCTGGCTTCCCGCGTCATGGAGGATCTGCCGGAATACGGTCTTACGCAGCACGAGGTCAATCTGATGACCTTTGCCTCAGCGCTGCACGACGTCGGAAAGATCGCCATCAGCGACACCATTCTTCTCAAGCCGGGCCGTCTGACGGACCACGAGTTTGAAATCATGAAAACCCATTGCGAAAAGGGCTGCAGCATCATCCGCAAAATGGCCGGCAGCTGGAGTGAGGAATATCTGGCCATGGGGCTTGCCATCTGCGGCTCGCACCACGAAAAGTGGGATGGGCGCGGCTATCCGCAGGGGCTGCGCGGGGACGAGATTCCCATCGCCGCGCAGATTGTCTCCATCGCGGATATCTACGACGCGCTGACCACCGACCGCGTATACAAAGAGGCCTATTCCTGCGACAAGGCCTTCGCGATGATTATGGACGGAGAATGCGGCGCCTTTTCCGAAAAGCTCCTCGCCTGCTTCCGGCAGTGCCGGGAAGCCTTCGCGGCGCATGCGGCCGACCCAACCGCCCTTGTTCCGGGCGAGAGCCACTTTGAAATCGTCTCCTCCGGCAGCCGATCGGACTACGGCTTTGTCGTCGGTCTGCACAACGCGGACCGCACACTGCAGGAAAAGCTCGCTCTGAGCGAGGAGCTGTCCGTCATCCGCACGTTGTCCGAGCGATTTTTCTACGTCTGCTATGTCAACATGGAGACAAACGAGCTCACCCGCTTCAAGGCAACCGACAGCTTTGCCCGCATTCTGGACAGCTTTGGCCCGGATTTGCCGCCCAACCGCCGCTTTGACCGTCTTCTCAACACCGTCATTGTGGCGGAGGACTACGACAATTTCAAAAAAGTCACCCACCGCGAAAACGCCATGGAGGCGCTCAATGCCACCGGACACACGGCTGTCAGCTTCCGCATCCGTCTGGAGGACGGCATCCATTACTGCCGACTGCGCATTTCCCTGGATCCGAACGACCCGAAGGCCGTCATCATCGGCATCATCAACGTGGATGAGGAGCACGAACGGGAGCGCCGCGCCGTCCGCCTGCAGCAGGAGCTGGAAACCGCCCGCCGCGAGGTGGAAAACCGTGAAGCGCTGGACGACCGGCTGGCTGTCATCAACTGCGTCAGCGCGGAGTATGACTATGTGTGCTCCCTCAACGCCGACACCATGGCCGTCACCGTATACCGGGCCGAGCCGTGGATCTGCGATATGTTCAAGAATCTGGAGGACATCGTCACTTCCCCCGAGGTTCGCGACGACACGCTCCGCGGCATTATCCACCCCGACGATTTCGAGCGCTTTGCCGAGGGCTCTCAGCACGAGAACGTTCTGAAGGGTCTGGCCGAAAACAACGGACTCTACCAGGTGAATTACCGCGCCTACAAATACGGCAAGCTGATTCACTACCAGACCCGCTACGTCCTCGACCGCGCCAACCCCAAACGCATCGTCATCGGTCTGCACAGCATCGACGACTACGTCCGCGCCCACGTGAATGACTGAGACCGCCTCCCGGTTTTCCGCCGATTTTGTTCCTCTTGTGTTTTTCCTACGTTTATGGTATTCTCTGCGGGCATTCACAAGGAGGAAAAAAATCCATGAACAAGTTTATCCCCTATGAAAAGCTCTCCCCGAAAAAGCGGCGGGAGCTTGACAACGCCCGCCGGACCCTGTGGACCATCAACCCGGTCACCCGGCGCCCGGACAACCCCAGAGCCTACAACCGAAAAAAGGCACAGAAGCGAAAGTACGACGACTTTCCCTCTGTGCCTTTTTTATTATCCGGAATTTATGCCCGGCCGGCCCTACTCCGCGATGTCCGCGAAGGTGACGGGGAGCATTTTTTCAAGGTCTGCGGGCGCCAGCTCCACCTGAAAGCCCACCTTACCGGCGGAAAAGAAAATGGTGTCGAATTCCCTCGCGCTTTCATCGGCAAAGGTGGGAAAAAGCTTTTTCATGCCGATGGGCGAGCAGCCGCCGTGGATATAGCCGGTCAGAGGCAGAAGCTCTCTGGACTTAATCATCTCCACGCTTTTCTCCCCGGCGGCCCGGGCCGCTTTTTTCAGCTCCAATTCCCGGTTGACGGGAACCATAAAGACATAATGCGCCCCGCTTTTGCCGACGGTGACAAGCGTTTTGAATACACGAGGGGTGTCCTCCCCCAAAAGCGCGGCCACGTCCTGTCCCGCCACCGCCACCTGCGGATCGTAGGTGCGCGTCCGGTAGGGCAGTTTTTTCGCGTCCAAAAGCCGCATCACATTGGTCTTTTCTTCTTTCTTCGCCATTACGTTCGTCCTGTCAACAACACAGAAGCTTCTCAAGCTGTTCCTTCAAGCGCGGAATATCTTCCCGAATTGTGTCCCACACAATGGACATTCGAACACCGGAATAGCCATGAACAATCCGGTTTCGCATACCGTATAATTGCTTCCAGGGAATCGATTCCGCTGCCGTTTTTGTTTCCTCGCTCAACTCGGATTTGGCCAACTCCCCAATTTGCATCAGATTGAATACCACCGCGTCAACAAGCATAGGCTGATTTTGAAATTCATCGCAATCGCTGCAGCCGTCGCAATAGGAGACAATCGCCGCGGCATGGCGCAGTATTTTTTCCAGAACCTGCTTATCATGCGCATTCATAAATACATACTCCCGTTTTCTGAATCTCTCTTGCCACGGCGGAATCCGGTTCAATCTGGCTTATATCCAGCAGGTCGACGGGAATCGAGAGAGTTTCGGATATATCCTCCAATAGACCGTAGAAGGCCAGTCCGCGAAGACCGCTGTCCACTACCAAATCCACATCACTATGTTTATCGGCCGTATTTTTTGCATAGGAGCCGAAAAGCGTTGCGGATTTGATTTCGTGTTTTGCAAACACGGGAAGAAGCGCGGATATCAACCCTTCCCGGGTATATATCTCGGCCATTATCTCTATCCCCTTTCTGATTCGTACCGTGCGGTTGCCTTTACATTTCCCGGAAGTCATAGGTGCGGTATTGGACGGCCTCGGCGATGTGTTCGGGGCGGATGGCTTCGCTGCCGGCAAGGTCCGCGATGGTACGCGCCACCTTGCGGATGCGGTCGTAGCTGCGCGCCGTGAGATTGAGCGCGTCAAAGGCGGCGCGCATCAAATCCGCGCACTCGCTGTCCAGGGAGCAATACTTCTCCATCTCCACGGGACCCATGTGGGCATTGCAGCTGACCGAACCGCCCGAAAAGCGTGTCGTCTGGCGGTCGCGGGCCGCATTGACCCGTTCCCGTACCGCCGCGGAGGACTCGCCCTCCGGCCGGGCCGCCAGCTCCTCGTATTCCAGGGAGGGGACCTCGGTCATGATGTCCATGCGGTCAAGCAAAGGGCCGGAAATGCGCTGCTGGTATTTGCGGATGTCCCGGTCCGAGCAGGTGCAGCGGCCGGATGGGTGCCCGTACCATCCGCAGCGGCAGGGGTTCATCGCGCAGACCAGCATAAACCGCGCGGGATACGTCGTGGACCCGGCCGCGCGGGAGATGGTAATCTCGCCATCCTCCAACGGCTGACGGAGAAGTTCCAGCACATCCCGGTGAAATTCCGGCAGCTCATCCAAAAACAAAACGCCGTTGTGCGCAAGACTCATCTGACCGGGCAGAAGACTGGCGCCGCCGGCCAGCGCAGACGAAGAGGACGACTGATGCGGTGAAAGAAACGGACGGTTGGAAACCACGGGACAGTCGGGTCCCGTTTTTCCCGCCACGGACCAGATCTCCGTGGTTCCGAGCGCCTCGGCGCGGCTCATATCCGGCAAAATACCGGGCAGACGCCGGGCCAGCATGCTCTTGCCGGAGCCGGGAGGGCCGACCAACAGAATGTTGTGGCCGCCGGCCGCCGCCACCTCCAGGGCGCGCTTGACGGGTTCCTGCCCCTTGACATCCGAAAAGTCCGGGTAGGAGGCGTTGTCCGTCTCGATAGAACGCGGTGTCACCGGCTCCAACACGGGCGCGCCGGCCAGGAACTGTGCCAGCGTGCCGACATCCGGCACCGGATAGACCTCCACCCCCTGGGCATAAGCCGCCTCCGCCGCGTTGTCCGCCGGCACAAAGAGGCGTTTGGCGCCGCAGCGCTCGGCCGCCAGCGCCATCGGCAGCGCGCCGCTGACCGGACGAAGCTGGCCCGTCAGCGACAGCTCACCGAAGAACATATCGCTGTCAAGCGGGGCGCGAATCTGTCCGGTGGCCGCCAGCACCGCCAGCAGCACAGGCAGATCGTATACCGTGCCCGCCTTGCGCGTGTCCGCCGGGGCCAGATTGATGGTAACCCGACCTTTGGGGAATTCATAGCCGCTGTTTTTGATGGCGGCGCGCACGCGGTCCGCGGCCTCCCGGACCGCGTTGTCCGGCAGACCGACCACATCCACCCGGGGCAGTCCCCCGGTGGCATAGACCTCTCCCACCACCTCGTAGCCTCCGACACCGCGAAGACCGAGTGAACGGATACGTGCGTACATCCATCAACCTCCGATGATACAACCGGGCAAACAGCGGGCCGGTGCCCGCGCCGTCAGCCAAAAGCCGCGCGCCGCAAACGACGCGCCGTCGTTTATTCTTTGAACGCAATGTGCAGCTCGTCGAGCTGTCTGGGATCCACCTCGGACGGAGCGCCCATCATCAAATCCTGCGCATTTTTATTCATGGGGAAGGGAATCACCTCGCGGATGGAGGGCTCGGCCGCGAGCAGCATGACCATGCGGTCCACACCCGGAGCGATGCCGGCATGCGGGGGCGCGCCGTAGCAGAAGGCGTTGTACATGGCCGGGAATTTGGCCTTGACATCCTCCTCGCCGAGGCGGACCATCTCAAAGGCCTTGATCATGATGTCCGGATCGTGGTTGCGGACCGCGCCGGAGGACAGCTCCACGCCGTTGCAGACCAAATCGTACTGCCAGGCGTAAATGTCCAGCGGGTCGATCTCGCCGCGGGAGGCCTTCTCCAGAATGTCCAGACCGCCGTTCGGCATGGAGAACGGGTTGTGGCAGAACTCCAGCTCACCGGACTCCTCGCCGATTTCGAACATGGGGAAATCCACAATCCAGCAGAATTCATAGCGTTTTTCGTCCATATGACCGGGCACGGCGGCGCCGAGCATACGGCGGGCCACACCGGCCGTCTTGAGCGCGATACCCTTCGCGCCGGCCGCCACCAGCACAAGACAGCCCGGCTCCACGCCGAGCGTGTCACGCAGCGCCTGTTCGCGGCCGACCAGGAACTTGGAAATGCCGCCGACCAGAGCGCCGGTCTCGTCCATGCGGAACCAGTAGGGCTTGGCCCCGGCCTGCACCTCCACGTCCGCGCACAGCTGGTCAATCTGCTTGCGCGTGAGCGCGCTGCCGGAGCAGACCACGGCCTTGACGCAGGCAGCCTCGTTGAAGGGGGCAAACTCCGTCCCCTCCGACAGCGCCTTCATATCCTGCAGCACCAGATCGATGCGCAGATCCGGCTTGTCCGTGCCGTAGGTTTCCATGGACTCGTTGAAGGAAATGCGGCGGAAGGGCGCCGCGGAGGCAATGTCGTAGGTGCCGTATTTGGCAAAAATGGGAGGCAGCACGTCCTCGATAACGGCAAAGACGTCCTCCTGCGAGGCAAAGGCCATTTCCATATCCAGCTGATAAAACTCGCCGGGGGACCGGTCGCCGCGGGCATCCTCGTCGCGGAAGCAGGGCGCAATCTGGAAATACCGGTCAAAGCCGGCCGTCATCAGAAGCTGTTTGAACTGCTGCGGCGCCTGCGGCAGGGCGTAATACTTGCCGGGATGCTTGCGGGCGGGCACCAGATAGTCCCGGGCGCCCTCCGGGCTGGAGGCCGTCAGGATGGGGGTGGTGATTTCCAAAAAGCCGTGCTCAATCATCGCGGCGCGCAGGGCGGCCACAATCTGGCAGCGGAGAATGATGTTGCTTTTCACCTCGGGATTGCGCAGATCAAGATAGCGGTAGCGCAGACGGAGCGTCTCGTCCGCCTCGCGGCTGCGGTTGATCTCAAACGGCAGCTCGTTATACCGGCAGCGGCCGAGCACTTCCACCCGCCGGGGGACGATTTCGATGTCGCCGGTGGGGAGCTTGGGGTTTTTGCTGGCGCGCTCGCGCACGACGCCTTCCACGGCGACGGTGCTCTCCTTGGTGATGGCGCGGAAGGTTTTGACCATGTCCTCCGTCTCGGCCACAACCTGGGTTGTACCGTAGAAATCGCGAATGACCGCGAAGGAAAGGCCGGCGCCGACCTCACGCACGTTTTCAAGCCAGCCGGCAATGCGGACACTCTGTCCGACATGCTCCGCGCGCAGCTCGCTGCAGGTATGGGTTCTGGATTGTGTCATTGATTTATCTCCCTTTTTCCGTGCCGTGAAAACGGCATTTATTTTTTCTTTTCTTCGGCCGCAATCCATTCGGCGGCCGCCTCGGCCCGCAGGGAAACCTGCTCGCCGGTGCGAAGATTCTTCAGCGAGACCGTACCGGCGGTCTTTTCGTCCTCGCCGATAATCACAGCCCAGGGGATGCCGAGCTTGTCGGCATAGCCCATCTTGGCCTTGAATTTTTTGTCCTCGCCGTAAAGCTGCACGCGCAGCCCGGCAGCCCGAAGCGTCGCCGCCGCCGCGGCGCAGGCCGCGAGCGTATCTCCCATCGGCAGCACCAGCACGTCCGCCGGGGAGCGGCGGGTGCCGTCCGCGTTCAGCCGGCCGCTCTCGTCAAGCACATAGAACAGCCGCGTCAGCCCGATGGAAACTCCAACGCCCGGCAGCGCGCGGTCCGTATAAAAGCCCGCCAGATTCTCGTACCGGCCGCCGGAGCAGACGGAGCCGACGGAGGGCATATCCAGCGCCTGGGTTTCGTAGACGGTGCCCGTGTAGTAATCCAGACCGCGGGCGATAGTCAGATCCCGTCGGTAATTCTCCGGCGCCAGACCCAGTGAGGGCAGAAGCCCCGTCACAGTGTCAAGCTCCGACAAGCCCTCGTCGAGCAGCGCGCTGCGGCCGCGCATGCTTTCCGCGTCGCCGCTTTGCAGCACGGCCAGGAGCGTGTCGGCCGTCTCAGCCGGCACGGCGTAGTCCGTGGTCAGAATCCACGCCACCTTGTCCGGACCGATTTTTTCGAGCTTGTCCACCGTCTGCATGACCTCGGAGGCACGGTCCTGCAAGCCGAGGACCTCAAACAGACCGTTGAGAAGCTTGCGGTTATTCAGCCGGATGCAGAACCGGTCCAGACCGAGAGACGGCATGGCGGCCGCGATGACGGCGCAGACCTCCGCGTCGTTTGCCAGGTCCAGTCTGCCGTCGCCAATGACATCGATATCCGCCTGATAAAACTCGCGGAAGCGGCCCTTTTGCGCCCGTTCCCCGCGCCAGACCTTGCCGATCTGGTAGCGGCGGAAGGGGAAGCTGAGCTGGCCGGCGTGCATGGCGACATACTTGGCCAGCGGCACTGTCAAATCAAAGCGCAGCGCGAGGTCGCTGTCCCCCTTGGCAAAGCGGTAGATCTGCTTTTCCGTCTCTCCGCCGCCCTTGGCGAGGAGAATCTCAGCCGCCTCGATGGCCGGCGTGTCCAGCGGGATATACCCAAAGGATTCGTATACCCGGGCCAGCGAGGTTTTCATCGCGTCCATACACAGCTGCTTTTCCGGCAGCAGCTCCATAAACCCGGACAGGGTCCGGGGCTTGATAATATCCATATGTGTTCCTCTGCTTTCGTCTCGAGATTATTTTTTCTTCGGGTTGACAATATCCCGCCAGTCCAGGTCGCCGCGCTGAAGCCCCTGAATCAGAACCTCCGCCGTGGCCACATTGCCCGCAAAGGGAATGTTGTGCATATCGCACAGACGGGACAGCTCCTCCATCGGGCCGTACAGCTCCGGATGGGTCGGGTCGCCGAAAAACAGGACCAGATCGATTTCGTTATAGGCAATGCGCGCGCCAATCTGCTGCGTGCCGCCCTGCGCCGCGCTTAAATACAGACGTACCGGCAGCCCCGTTGCCTCCGAAATCAGACGGCCGGTGGTATTGGTGGCCACCAGCGTATGACCGGACAGAATGCCGCAGTAGGCAATGCAAAACTGCACCATCAGCTCTTTTTTTCCGTCGTGGGCCATCAGCGCGATATTCATACTCTTCCCCCTCACCTGGAATGATTTTTCGTTTGGGTGCCGCTCAGCTGAGCAGCGTCAGTTCGCTCTCCACCTTCTGGAACGAGGATTCAAAGGTGAAGTAATAATCAAAAATCGCCTTGACAATCGGGCCGACGGTATACCCGTCGCCGCCCTTTTCCACGATGACGCAGATGGCAATCTCCGGGTCGTCGTAGGGGCCGAAGGCCACAAAGGCGGAGTTTTCCAGCGTGCTGCCCGTCTGGGCCGTGCCGGTTTTGGTCGCGACCTGGGGCGTATAGCCGTTGAAGATGGTGGCGGCGGTACCCTCCGGGTCGTTGGCACTGCCCCACATGCCTTCAAACACGGCGTCCCAGATATAATCAGACAGCCTCACCTCCGTGAGAACATCGACCTGGCGCTCGTACAGACTGTCCGAATAGTCATAGGAGGAGACGGATTTGAGCATGGAGCAGTTATAGGTGGTTCCGCGGTTGGCGATGGCCGCCACATAGCGCGCCAGCTGCAGCGGCGTGAGGTTTGTGATGGACTGGCCGATGGCGGACTGAAGGTTATCGCCGGCCACCCAATCGGCGTCGCTGGTTCCGGCATAGGCCGCCGCCTTTGTTTCCGGCGAGGCCACATAGCCGATTGACTCGGACAGCTCAATCCCGGTGGAAACGCCCAGACCAAACATCTCCGCATAGCGGTCGATGGCCCGGATGCCCAGCATGTCGCCGAGCGTGAAGAAGACCACGTTGCAGCTGTGCGTCAGCGCTCCCGATACGGTCAGATCGCCGTGACCCCATCGGCGCCAGCAATACGGCGCGTAGCCCTGGTCCTCATAGGCCGTATACTGGCCCGTGCAGGTGATGATGGTGTCCACACCGACCTTTCCCTCGCCGAGGGCCGCAATGGCCGTAACCGGCTTGAAGGTGGAGCCGGGCTCATAGGTGCCGCTCACACTGCGGTCAAACAGGGGGCGGTTTGTGTCGGCCAGCAGCTCGCTGTAGTCCTCCATCAGCGTTTCGAGACTGTAGGTCGGATAGCTCGCCAGCACCAGCGGCTCACCGGTTTTGACATCCACCACCGCTACGGCGCCGCCGGTAATGAGGGGGGTAATGTCCTCTGTGTTGCCGGCTGCCTGCAGCTGCAGATTTTTCTGGGCGCGGGTGGCGTTCTTTTCTTCGATGAAGCTGGCCAGCGCCTGTTCGGCCACGGCCTGCATGTCGATGTCGATGGTCAGATACACATGGTTCCCGGGCTCCGGCGCCTGGGTATATACCGTACCTGTGACAACCCCGTCCGCCGTGCGCGTCACGGTGGCGGTGCCGTCCGTACCGTGCAGAAGCTCCTCGAAGGCAAGCTCCGCGCCGGCCTTGCCGACCTGGGCGTTGAGAGGATAGCCAAGCTCGCTGTAGGTGTCGACCTCGGATTCGCTCATCAGCCCGACATAACCGAGAATATTGGCCGCATACGACGTGCGGTATTCCCGGATGTAGCTGACCTGGACCGTAAAGCCCTTGACATCCGATTCCATCAGCGCCGTAATGGTCTCGATGCTGACGTCCTCCGCGAACACATAGTCGGAGGTGTTGATAATGTAGCGGATATTGGATTCATACCGGATGCCGGCGATGGTCCGCATATCGGCCGCGCTGTAGTTGTTGTCAATGCCGTAGCGCGTGCGCATGTATGCCATCAGTTCTACCGCGGAGGCGTCCGCGTCCAGCCCCGCATTTTCCAGAAAGGCGTCCAACCGCGTCCGCTGCAGCTGGCTCATCTCGGTGTATTCAAAGGGGGTGGTGCGCGTGACGGGCAGGGTATCGTAGTAGGTATCGCCGCACTCCGTCACAATCCGGCACATGCTGAGAATGGAGGCATTGGCCTCGTCGTTCGAGCCGGAGAACAGCTCGTCCGTGTCGAGAAGGAGGTTGTTGCAGTTGCGGTTATAGACCAGAAGCCGTCCATAGCGGTCAAGAATGTTTCCGCGCGCCGCCACCACGGTCTCCGTTGTCTGGATGGAGTTGGTCGACTGTTCGTAATAGGCATCGCCCTCTACAATCTGCAGCCGGTAGAGAGTAACCAGATACAACACGAGCAAGGCGATGAAAAACACCGCCATGAACACAAGACGACCGGGTTTAATGAGTTTCATGGGCAGGAAAATCCTTTCGCGAAGAGGCAATGGCCCGACAGGGAAAATAAAACAGCGGCGTCACCGGCAGACTCCAGAGCGTCTGCAGCAGCCCGGTGCGAAGCGCCGCCGCGGCCGCGGCCCCGCCGCCGAACAAAAACGGAAACATCTGGCCCAGCGTTCCGAGCAGCAGCATCAGCACCGCCAGAACCATATAGGTGACAAAACCCTTGCGCAGAACGTATTTGCCGCCAAGACCGATACCATAGCCGCAGAGAGTAAAAAGAATGGTGAACCACACCGTCGTCTCCGGAAATACCAGATCGGTGAAATAGCCCGCCGCCAGACCGAACAGCGCGCCGCCGCGGCCGTTTTCAAACAGAGCCGCCGCCGCCACCGCCGCCGGGACCACCATCGCCCGCACGCCGAGAACCGTGATTTTGGACAGAATCTCCGTCTGCACCAGCAGCACACCCAGCAGATACAGCAGATACAGGATTGCCTTGCGCAGCTTGCTAAGGTCAATTAAATCCAGCAGCATAGCTCTTACTCCGTGATTTTGTAGTCGGTGATGACGTACACATGGGTCAGCGCGTCCAGATCACAGGCCGGCTCCACCACGCCGTAGAGAGTCTGGCCTGCCGCCTCGGACAGCACCGAACGGATATAGCCGATGACCAGCCCCTGGGGAATGCTGCTGCCCTTGCCGGAGGTAAGGACGGCGTCGCCCTCGACCATCTGGGCCGACTCGGACAGATAGGTCAGCTTCAGACACTTTTCCTGCATAAGGGAGAAATCGCCGACGCACATGCCGGCAGCGCCGGCCTCACCGACGAGGGCGCCGACGTCGATTTCGGAGTCGACAATCGTCCGCACCGTGCACCAGGTGTCCCCCATCTCGATAATCTGTCCGACCAGCGCGCCGTATTCCGTCACCACACAGTCGCCCACTTCCATGGGGTTGGTGCAGTTTGAGGAGCCCTTGGACAGTGTCAGCGTGCTCGACCAGTTGGAGGTGGAGCCCGAAATGACCTTTGCCGCCTCGAAAACATAGCTGCTGTTTTTCTGAGCGAAATTCAGAAGCTCGCGCAGATATTCGTTTTCCTCACGGTATTCCTGCGCGGCAATCAGCTCCTGCTGCAGTTCGGCAAGCTGGGCGCGCAGGTCCTCGTTTTCCGCCTCGAGCATATCGTAGCGGTAAAGATAGCCGTAAATTCCCTCCAGCCACTCGGCCACGGAGGAGGAGGCTTTTTCCACCGGCACGGCAAGACCGCCCGTCGCGTTGCGCGCCAATCCCGCGCGACCGCCGAGCGCCGAGCGCGCAATGAGCACAATGGCCACCACGGCGACCAACAGCAGCGCAAGCCGCGGGGCATATTTTTTCGTATAAGCTTTCAAACCAGCGCCACTCCCTGTTGCTTCAGCATGGATTCCAGTCTGCAAAGCGGCAGACCCACCACGTTGTAATAATCGCCCACGATGCCCTCGACAAAAATCGCGGCGCCCCCCTGATAGCCGTAAGCGCCGGCCTTATCCAGCGGCTCTCCGCCGGATACATAGCGGCGGATTTCCTCCCCGGACAACGGGCGAAAACGAACGCGCGTCGTCTCGCAGCCGGTCAGCGTCTTCCCGTCCGTGACAATCGCCACACCCGTGTGCACACAGTGCTCCCGACCGGACAAAAGAGCCAGCATGCGTTCCGCGTCCGCCGCGTCCGTGGGTTTCCCGAGAATTTGTCCGTCCAGTTCCACCACGGTATCCGCGCCGATCACGACCGCGCCGGGGTGGCGTGAGGCCGTCTCCTGTGCCTTGGCAAGGGCCAGGGCCTTCACCGTATCCTGCGGCGACGCGCCAAGAGGAGGCCTCTCCTCCCCATGGGCGGGGTCAATTGCAAAGCGGACGCCCAGCATAGCAAGAAGCTCTCTTCGCCGGGGCGAGCCGGAGGCAAGAATGAGTTGGTTTTCCGAGGGCATTGTTTGTTCTCCTTATAGTGAGCCGCGCAGCATAAAGCCGCGGGTCAGTTCATTCGGCCGATAGTCCGACGCGCCGTAATAGCTTTCCGCCACGCGCACGCATTCGCGTGGGGATTCGGTGGTGAAGAGCAGTCTTGCGCCCCACAGACCGGCCTCGGTATACAGCGCGGGGCGGTCTGCCAGCCACAGCTTGCGGTCGGCATGCAGGATGTTCCGGCAGCCGAAATCCCGCTCCACCGGCCAGTCGCGTCCCTGTTCGTCCCGGAACGCGGCCGGGTCATCACAAACGCAGCGCGCGGCGCTGATTTTGAGGATGCACTGGTCCGTCAGCATGGAGGGCAGCCGGCCGTAGACAATGGCCTCCGTCGGAAGAGGCTTGCTCATGCGGCGAATGCGCTCCGCCGATAATTCAAAGGAAACCGTGGCCGACAGGAACCCGGCCTCCCGCGCCGCCTCCAGCGACCAGGAATTGCACAGATTCAGCCCAAAATCGCCCCGCATGGCAAGACCGCTGCGGCGCACCGTCATCACATGACCCAGCGTGCTGCAAAGCACCTGTTCAATCCCCCGACGGCGGAGCTCATCCACCATGCGGTTGACGGCAATCTTGTCCCGCTCCGAGGACGAGCGCGGAAGCGCCGCCACGGGAACACAGCCGCGCCGAATAAAGGGCTCCGCCAGCTCCGGCGTCTCCGTCAGAACGGGGGCCGGGATGTAAATATAATCCGGCTCCAGCTCCGCCAGAGCCTCCGTCAGCTGCTCCGCGCGGCTGACCTGAATAATCCGCTGCGGCGGTGCCGGGATGGTCAGCGCAGCGGGGCGTTCGGGAACCGCGCCCACTCGTTGGGAAGGGATTTCCTCCGCGGCGTGGGATAGAGAGGCGATCAGCTCGCGGCGGGCGTTTTCCACCGCCTCCTCCGGATAATCCAGAGAGCCATCCGTCATGCAGCGGGCCTCCACGCAGTAAAACGGAGTACCGCCCGTGCGGTAAAGAAGCTCCTCCACCCGGTCGGCGGCAATGCCGCTGCGTCCGAGTTCCGCCGGGACATAGCCCTCCGACACGGCGCGAAGCCCTCGGCCGTCCTCGGCCGCGAAGCGGGCCTTACGCCCGGATTCGAGCACCGCCCAGAACCGGACCGGAATCCGGCGCAGCTCGCCCTTCATATAGCGGCGGCGTTCCTGCGCAAAAAGGCGCTCCGTCATGCGGTCGCGCGGCTGCGCGGCGCCGAACATGGACCCACCGGTCTCGCCGTCAAGATAACCATCCGTCACGCCGTAGGTTGAGAAGCGCTCGCGCAAAAACGCTTTTTCCTCCGGCGCGGGGGGCGTTCCATCCCGCAAGGCACGGGAATAAAGCCGCGTGGCAAAGCCGATATATTCCGGGCGAAGGCCACGCCCGCTGATGGCCGCCGCCGTCACGCCGGTTGTCTCCAGCTCCGGCAGACGGTCGATAAAACAGATATCGCGCATGGAAAGCGGCCGGTCGTCCTTGCGCCCGCCCAGTGTGCCGCGGCCGCGGCAGGGCTCCGCGCAGCGGCTGACCGAGTCACTGCGCTCCGGGTCAATCAGCGCGCTCATATGGCACTGGCCCGCCCGGGCAAAACAAAGACTGCCCTGTACGAAAACAACGGTCTCCGCCGCGCCGCAGCGGGCAATGGCCTCGAGCTCTGTCAAACTGAGCTCCGGCGGCAGAAACAGTCGGCTCAGCCCCAGCTCCGCCGCTGCCATGGCGCCGACCGCCGTATAGACCCCCAGACGGACGCCGCCCCACAGGGGCATGTCCGGCAGCGCCTCGCGCAGCACCCGCGCCATGCCCGGATCCTGAACAATGATGGCATCCGCGCCCTGCTGCGCCGCCCAGACGGCATGAGAGACCGCCCGGCTCATGGCCTCGTCGGAGATGTATTCGTTCATCTCCACCGCCGTGCGGCAGCCGCGAATCCGGCAGTAGCGCAGCGCTTTGGTGAATTCATCCACGGAAAAGCCGGCGGGGGCATTGTCCTCGCCGTAGGCGCCGAAGGTCATATAAATTGTGTCCGCGCCGTTCTGAACCGCGGCAACCACCGCCTCCGGTCCGTCCGCCGGCGAAATCAATTCCAGCATACTCGCTCCGTCTGTCGATAGAAATACAGATTTTATTATAACGCCGTTGCGTCGGTAAAACAAGAGAAAAATCCCTTCCCTTGCGTCCGTAAGACAAAAATGCTATAATGACACGCCCGGTTGAGTCCGGATACTCCCGCCGAAAGGAGGACGCCATGAAAAACCATACGCCCGCGCTTCATCTGCCCGCCGTAACCGCCGTACCGCAGGACGACATCGATTGTCTCCTCAGCGCCGGCAGCGGCGAGGCCGCGCTGGTCTATTTATACCTGCTGCGGCACGACAGCCGCTGCGACCCGGCGTCCGCCGCCCGGGAGCTGCACCGCTCCGAGCGGGACATCCGTTCGGCTCTGGACGAGCTGGAGCGCATGGGTCTGCTGCAAACCGAAAGCGATCCGCCCGCTCCGGCGCCGATAGCTCCGGCGGAAAAGGCCCCCACCCGCGCGCCGCTGCCGGCGGACGAGCTGCCGAGCTACACCACGGAGGAAATCATCGCCCGCGCCGGGAGCGACACTTCCTTTTCCGCGCTGGTGCAGGAGGCGCAGGGTCTGTTCGGCCGCACGCTGTCCGGCCCGGAGCTGAGCGATCTGTTCACGATTTATGACTATCTGGCCATGCCGCCGGATGTGATTTTGCTGCTGCTGCACCACTGCCAGGACGACGCCATGAAACGCCACCGGCGCCCGCCCTCCTTCCGCGTCATTTGCCGGGAGGCCTTCGCCTGGCACAACGAGGGACTGACCGACTACGAGTCGGCCGAGCGTCATCTCGCCGACCGCGCCCGGCTGGATTCCGCCATGGGCGAGGCCCGGCAGCGCCTGGGACTTGCCGACCGCACGCTGTCCCCCACGGAAAGAGACTATCTCACCGGCTGGCTGAAGCTCGGCTTTCCGCCGGATTCTCTGGTCGAGGCCTATGACCGCACGGTGACAAACACCGGCGGACTGAAATGGGCCTATATGAACGGCATTTTGCTCAGCTGGCACGAAAAAAATCTGCACACGCCGGCGGAAATCCGCCGGGGCGATCCCCGCAAGGCGCCGACCGAGCGCAAATCCGGCTCCGCCGCAAAGCACGACGCCCCCGCCGCCCCGGACCGAACCGCCCTCGAGCGAATGAAAAAGCTGCAGGAGAAAATCAGAAATGGCACTTGACGGAACACTGCTGGCGCGCGCCAGAGACAAAAAAGAAGCCATCCGCACCCGCTCTCTGGCCGAACAGACCCGCCGCCGCGAGCAGGCGCGCAAAACCATCCCCGGTCTGCGCGAGCTGGAAGGGAAAATCGCCGCCGTGATGCGCGAGCTGATTGCGCAGACCGCCGGCGAGGCCGGCCGCTCCCCGCAGCAGCTGCAAGAGGAAAGTCTGGCCTTGCAGGCGGAACGCACCCGACTGCTCGCCGCGCACGAACTGACCCCGGAGCAGCTCGACGACCCCTGGGACTGCCCCGACTGCCGCGACAGCGGCTATATCAATGGCAAGCCCTGCGCCTGTCTGCGCCGGCTGTATGAGGCCGAGCGCACAAGGGAGCTGTCCTCCATGCTGAGCACCGGACCGGAGAGCTTCGGCAGCTTCGATCTGAGCTATTACAGCGCCGTTCCCGATCCGGTGAGCGGCGTGTCCGCCTACGAAATCATGCGGACCGTTTACGAAACCTGCTGGGACTACGCCATGCGTTTCGGCCCCGGGTCACCGAATCTGCTGTTTCGCGGCGGAACCGGTCTGGGAAAGACCTTTTTGTCCTCGTGCATTGCCAGCGTGGTATCCTCCAACGGCCACTCCGTCGTCTACGACGGAGTAACCGCCATTCTGGATGCGTATGAAAAAGAGCATTTTTCCCGCTCCCCGGACGAGGCCCGCGAGGCTGCCGCCCGCATTCGTCGGCTGACCGGCTGTGAGCTGCTGATCATGGACGACCTGGGGACGGAGATGACCACCGAATTCACGCGCAGTGCTCTGTACACGCTGGTCAACACGCGTCTGATGAACGGCGGCCGCACCATCATCAGCACCAATCTGACCCCCGAGGAGCTGCAGCAGCGCTACACGCCGCAGCTTTGCTCCCGGCTGGCCGGCGATTATATGGAGCTGTTTTTCCACGGACAGGACGTCCGCCGCCTGCGAAAGGACCGGTCTTTGGAGTAACCTCCGGTCCAAAGCAGCATAAAGCACGGGAACACCGCCGGATAAACAGCGGTGTTCCCGTGCTATTGTGTGTAAGGCCCGCCCTGCCGTGGGGCCTGATTTTGACCTGCACCGATGGCAGGTGGGTCGCCTCGCGGTCGGTTCCGCGCTTCCAACGTCCGGACGGAGTCCGGGAGGCCTGCGCTCCGCGGCCGTATATGGCATCCCGTGTAAGAAATGTGGGTCCAACCCGACCGATTTCCACGAACAGGGCAGGTTTAAAGCGGGTTATTCGTCCTCGGACGGACCGGCGTCCTCCTCGGCGTAGAGCTTTTCCATGAACAGATCGTAAATCTCGCTGAGTTCCTGCTCGTCGTCCACGGAGGAGAGAAGCTCCTCTCCGTCGACCTCGTCCACCTTGAGGATGATGAAGCCGTAATCCTCGTCGTTTTCGTCCATATCAGCGGGGAGAAAGAGCATATACTCGCCGCCGTTTGCCTCGAGCGTGTCAATGTGCTCGAGCTCGTATTCCTTGCCGTCATCGTCCTCGATGGTGATAAAGCTGCCGCCGTAATCTTCGTCGCTCATAGCGCGCCTCCTTGGGTGTAATGACCGGGGTTCGGCCGCGTTTCAGTATACATGCTGTCCGGGCTGATTGCAAGTTTTAAAAAAAACCTGTGCAATTTGCGAAGTTTGTGATATAGTGTCTTGTTAGAATACTATGCCGAGGTATGGAATATCTCTTGGGCCGGACTTTCCGGCTGTTTTCGCGGAGGAAGACCGATTGGATACATGCAAAAACTTCCTGAAAAAAATCCGAGCGCTGCGGCGTGACCGCCGTGCCCGGCGCGCTGTCCGGGCCGTGGACAAGGCCGCCAACACCGTGTCCGCCGTCGCCGGCACCATCATGGGCGCCGCCTTAAAGCTCATCGTCACCGTCCTGCTGATTGTCATCACGACAGGGCTTTTGTTCACGTGCATTTTCGCCGTCTACGCCAAGACCTGCCTCAACGACACGCTGGACTTTTCTCTGGAGGAGGCCTCGCTCGATCTGACCAGCACCATCTGGGTCCAGAACGAATACGGCGAGTGGGAGGAGCTCACCAAGCTCTACGACGAGGAAAACCGCGAATGGGTCGATTACGAGAACATCCCCATCTATCTCGAATGGGCCGCCGTCAGCATCGAGGACCAGCGCTTCTACGAACACAAGGGCGTGGACTGGTACCGCACCTTCGGCGCCTTCGCCAACATGTTTTTGTCCATGTCCAACACCTTTGGCGGTTCCACCATCACCCAGCAGCTCATCAAAAACATCACCCACTACGACGACGTCACCGTACAGCGAAAGCTGACGGAAATCTTCAGTGCCCTCGATTTCGAAAAGCTATACACCAAGCAGGAAATCATGACCTGGTACCTCAACGAGATTTATCTGGGCGAGGGCTGCTACGGCGTTCAGTCCGCCAGCCGGAATTATTTCGACAAAAACGTATGGGAGCTGGATCTGGCCGAATGCGCCTGCATCATCGGCATCACCAACAACCCCTCTCTCTACGACCCCTATTTCTATCCGGAAAACAACAAATACCGCCAGGAGGTCATCCTCTACCAGATGTATGACCAGGGCTACATCTCCTACGAGGAATACGAACAGGCCGCGGCGGAGGAGCTCGTCTTCGCCTACGGCGGGGACTACTCCTACAACTTCACGCCGAACAGCTGGTATGTTGACCAGGTCATCAACGATGTTCTGGCCGACCTGCAGACCACGAAGGGCATCTCCTCCCAGGCGGCGAACCACCTGCTTTTCTGCGGTGGATACAACATCTACTGCTGCATGGACAAAAACATTCAGAGTATCGCCGACTACTACTACCAGAACACGGACCTGCTGCCCCAGTCATACTACACCTCCTCGCAGCAGCTGCAGTCCGCCATTGTCATCGAGGATCCCTACACCGGGGATATTGTGGCCATTGAGGGCGGCGTCGGCGAAAAGACCCAGAGCCGTCTTCTGTCCCGCGCTACCCAGGCCTATCGTCCGCCCGGAAGCTCGTTTAAGCCGTTGAGCGTCTACGCGCCGGCCATCGATCTGGGACTGATTTCCCTGTACACCGACATTCTCGACAGCAACACCGTCACGCTCTCCGGCACCGACTGGCTGCCGGCAAACGACAAGGGAACCTATCTCGGCTACACCAACATTCTGCAGGGCATCGTCTACTCCAAAAACACGGTGGCCGCGCAGGTGCTGGACAAGCTGGGACTGCAGACTTCCTACTCCTATCTGACCGACCACTTCGGCATAACCAGTCTGATCGTCTCCGACGGCGAGGGGCATACCGACATTGCCTATGCTCCCCTGGCGCTGGGCCAGCTGTCCTACGGCATCACGGTCCGGGAGATGGCGCAGGCCTACACCGCCTTTGTCAACGACGGCGTCATGAGCTACGGCCGGACCTATTATCTGGTCACAGACCACGACAACAACACCGTCATGGAAAACCCGACCCAGCAGATTGTGGCCATCAAGGCGAACACCGCCTGGAACATCGACTATGCTCTGCAGCAGGTCGTCTCCTCCGGTACCGGTACGGACGCCTACTTCGGCACCACGGCCGTGGCCGGCAAAACCGGCACCACCTCCGACGACTACGACCGGTGGTTTGTCGGCTTCACCAAGTATTACGTGGCCGCCGTCTGGACCGGCTACGATTACAACGAGTGCATGTACTTCTACAATAACCCCGCTGCCGCCATCTTCAAAATGGTCATGGCCGACGTTCATGCGGGGTACGAGTACGCAAGCTTTACCACCCCCACCATCAGCGGCGACACCGGCCTGTTCAGCTCCAGCTTCCCCGTCACGACGTATTATTATGAAGACGAGACAGACGAGACAGACGACACGGGCGGCGACACAACGGATGACGGCGGCGAAGCCCAGGACGACGGCGGCGGTGACACCCCGGTTGACCCGGGCTGATAATTCCGATTCCACACAAAAACCGCAGCCCCCTCGTTTTTGGAGGGGCTGCGGTTTTTTGATACGCATTTCCGCCGAAAATGCTGAAATTATTTGTAATTGAATGTTGACAAACGAGAAACATTCTGTTACAATTCGATTACATTTTCCCCAAGGAGGCCTTCATCATGGCAGAAGGAAAAAGCGCCGCTCTCAACTACAAGGGTCATCCCCTGCGCCGGAAGGATAATCTGATCTATTTCGGCAGCATGGCGGATAAATATATCATCATGCTTCAGATTCTGGCCACCAAGAAGATCAAGGACATGGACGTGGCCACCAAGGTCTCCGTACAGCTGCAAAAGACCGATCCCGACCTGAAAAGCCGCGATCGCGTGGAGAAAACGATTGAAAAAGACAGTCTCTATGCTGCCATGGACGTTGCATCCGTATGGCTCGACCGCGCTTTGGCCGGCCGCTGATTCCCGTCCGGTTTCCCCCCGGAAAAAGTCAATAAACACCAAAACGACGGATGTCCGAACCCGGGACGTCCGTCGTTTTGGTGTTTCGTGCGTATGTTCAGCGGGAACAGACAAAGGCGTGCCACTCCTCGAGCGCAGCATGACGCAGAACGGTCAGCCCCGCCGCCTCCAGCGCCGCCCGGGTCTCGTCCTGCCGACCGTCGAGAATGCCGGACACCACGGCGTGACCGCCCGGCGCGAGCATCGCCGGCAGATACGGGGCCAGCCGAATGATGACATCCGCCACAATGTTGGCAAAAATCAGATTCCACCCGCCGCCGATTCGTTCCCTCAGGCGGGAATCGCTCACCACGTCGCCGGTCAGCACCATCAGATTCCGTTCCTCCCCGCTCAGCGCCGCGTTCGCGGGAACCACCTGCCGAGCCTTTTCGTCGATGTCCACCGCCGTGACGGCGTCGGCGCCGAGAACAAGCGCCGCAATGCCCAGGATCCCGCTGCCGCAGCCGAGGTCGAGAACCCGGTCTCCGTCGCGCGTCAGCTCCTCCGCCGCCTCCAGGCAGAGACGGGTTGTCGGATGGGTCCCCGTGCCGAACAAAAGTCCGGGATCGAGCACCACGCAGCAGCGCTCCGCAGGCCGTTCCTCCCAAACAGGTACCACCGCCAGCCGCTCGCCGATGAGGACGGGCGGATAATTTTTCTGCCAGCTGTTTTCCCAGTCCTCGCTGCGCACCGTGCGGCACTCCGCCGTGGGAAACACCTCCCGCAGCGACGCGAGGCGTCGGGGCGCCGCCTCGTCCTGTTCCAGCCAGAAGCGCACCTGGGACAGCCCCGAAATACGGCGGTACAGCTCCTCGTCCACATAGTCCCAGCAGCGGCGGTTTTCCTCCAGAATGCGGCCGTATTCCGTCTCGTCCCGGATTTCAAAGCCCTCAAAGCCCAGCGCCTCAAGCCGGGCGCAGACCGCCTCCGGATTGCCGTCGGCCTCCACGGTGATTTCCAGCCAGCTCTGTGTTTCCATTAACATTCCCTTTCCCGTTCATCCCCGTTTAATCTGTTGGGGATAATATATTTTTAAGTTTACAACCGAGCAGCCCATATGATATCATTTTATCACACAAATGAAAAGACGAAAGGACGGAATCCCATGAAACGCTGCAGTAAAATTCTTGCTCTGGCGATTGTCGCCGCCCTGCTGATGGGGCTTTGCGTCTTTGCCTCCGGCGAAGCCGGCGGCAGCGCCCCCGCCCCCACCAGCTCTCTGGCCCAGAACACGGACGACATGGCCGTCTCCGCCGGCATCTCCGTACTGTCGGGCGTGATTGCGACGGACGAGGCAGCCGTCATGGACGCCGCCGTAACCACCGATTCCATCTGCGACGCCTACGTGGTCTATGACACCATCGGCGACTGGGACGGCTCCACGCTTTTCGGCCATTTCGGCGCCGTTTTGTCCGGTGAGGACGAGACGCTTTTCACCGTTGGCGGTCCGGAGGAGCGCTACGAAGTGAACGGTCAGTGGTACAACAGCGTCTTCCTGCTTGGCGCGGACGACAAGAACGAGCCGAACGCCGCCTCCGGCGAGATTCCCCGCGACTACAAGGACGCCACCGAGGGCGCCGAGGGCGCCGGCATCTACGCCGACATGCCTCAGCTTGCGTTTGACAACATCTATGTCGCCACGGACGGCTACGGCCGCAGCGCCATCCATCTGACCGCCGACAACCAACAGGCTGTCATCAAAAACTCCACCATCATCGCGACCGGTTCGGACGGGGACGACTCCTCCGCCCCGGGCATCATCTGCATGTACGCCTCCTCGCGCCCGGTACTGATCGAGACCTCCGGCCGCGTCGGCTTCTATAACAGCGATCTGATTTCCTCCGACTGGGGCGTCTACTCGCTGGACGGCTGCTACGGCGCCAACATTTACATCGTCGACTGCTACTCCGAGAATACCGTCGGCGGCTACAGCATGTACGCGCTGGGCTTCACCGCCGGAGAGGAAAACACCACCTGGTTCTACGGCTCCTATGCCGCCTCCGCCCAGTACGGCACCATTTTGTGCGCCGCCGGCCGCACCTACTGCGGCGCGCTGGAGGACGCGCCGGATGAAACGCTGGAGCTTCTGGACGGGGACGAGCTGCGCGGCACCACGCTCGCGAACGGCTGGAGCTATATCGGCGGCAACACCAACGCCGTCACCATGCAGGCGGACATGTCCGGCGCGGAAATCGTGGGCATTTTGGACGCCACGCACACCGTGTTCGACACGAAGGCCGTCCGCGACCGCAACGGCAACCCCATGATTGACACCATGGACATCTACGACTATAAGGACGACGCCGGCATCGGCTGCTCCTACTACTTCCTGAACTACATTCACGGCGCCGCCATCTGCATCCGCAGCGAAAACGTCGACATGACGCTCGACGACTGCCGGGTCTACAGCTCAAACGACGTGGCCATCCAGACCGTCATCGGCTTTGACAACATGGCCAACAACATCCGCGTTTCCGACGGCACCGAGTACCACGGCTCCGACATCACGCTGCGCAACATGGATCTTATCGGCGATATTCTGCACGAGGACTATCAGCGCAAGATGGTTCTGCGTCTGGAGAGCGCCGGTCTGACCGGCGCTGTCGTCTCCGGCACAAGAGCCGCCTGGGAACAGAACATAGCCGATTTTGTCGACGCCCACTGGGACGCCGAGGACGAGGCGCTCGGCCACGACAAGGACGCCATCGTCTCCACGCTAGCCTATGACGAAAGCTACGAAACCGTCTGGGGCGTGCGCATGAGTCTGGACGAGGATTCCGCCTGGACCGTCAGTGGGGATTCCTCGCTGTACAGTCTGTCCATCGCCGAGGGCGGCGTGGTCCGCGCGCCTGATGGGTGTGAGCTTGCGATTTACGTGGACTGCGAGCTTGATAACGAGGACCTGTTCTATGACTACACCACCGGCACCCAGGTGGACACGCTGTCCGCCGGTGAGTACAACGGCGTTGTCATTCTGGTCAAATAATGCCGATTTGCCCCGGACTGCTTTGCAAAAGCGCTCCGGGGCATTCTCTATTCCGCCCCACCCGGTGTCCCACTGCCGCCGGGCAAAGCGCACAAGGAGGATTCATTCATGTACACAGCCAGACCTCTTCCCGAGGGACGAAGGGCCCTGCTGTACCAGTGCACATGGCTGGTGGACCGGGACCGGGAATACGACGAGCTGACCATTTCCGAAACCGCCCGTCTGACCGCGCCCGAGGGCAAATTCATCACGCTGACCGTGGACGGCATGGGCCGCGAGCTGAAGCCGGGCCACTATGTCGGCCAGATCCGTCTTTCCCTGTCCGACGGATATCTCATGGCGCCGCACGGGCTGATGAACGCAAACCGAATCTCCCGTCTGTTCCAGACCGCCGTGTGTGTGGAAAACGGCCGGCTGTCCGCCGAAAGGGGCATCCCCGCGCTGCTGACCGGCGGCCGCGTCGACGACCGCTGCATGGAGGATGTCTATATCGGCGCCGCCGTCGATTCGCTCAACGGCGTGGTCATCGCCGGGGACAGCGAATACACGCTCAACCGGGTCCGGATGGATCTGGACGGCTTCGGCGACAACGATTTTCTCGGCGTCGGCTCGGCCGTCACCGTCATCGACCGCGCCCGGGTCACGGTCAACGACTGCCGCTTTACCATGAGCGGCGTCACGCGCTGCGCCGTCCATGTCGGCGGCGACAGCGAGGTCACCTTCAACCGCTGCGAAATGGAAAACCACAGTCCGCAGTCGGATTGGCTGGGCTTTTTCTCCTGGCAGATCGGTCTGCTGGGTACCAACCGGCTGACGCAGCTGACGGACAACGCCCGCGTCACCTATAACGACTGCCGGCTGAAAACCAACGGCTGGGGCATCTGCTCCATCGACGGCAGCGACGAGGGCGTGGAGATGACGCTGCGCGGCTGCCGGATGGAGCTGTCCGGTCCGCGGGCCCACGGCTACGGCGCGTTCTGCATCGGAGAAAACACCGTCACCCTGGACCACACCCGGGCCGACGTAAACGGGTATCCGCTGATGCTGATGGGCATGCAGGGACTGGGCCGCGCCAGCATCCTAAACGGCAGCGAGATTACCGGACGGCGCTTCGGCGTGCTGGTGGTCGGCGACGACGACAGTCTTCTGACGCTGGCCGACTCCGACTTCCGGACGGGAAAAAGCTGTCTTTGCGTCAAGGGCAGCGCCACCACCATCGACATACGCGCCTGCCGCATCGAGGCGGGCAACAACGTGATATTGCAGCTGATGGACACGGACGAGGCCGGCATGACCAGCCGGGAATTTCTTATCCCCGTGGGCGAGGCAGACACGCCGATTCCCGGCCGCAGTCTGACACAGGCCGTCAAGGGTGAGGATATTCTTCTCACGCTGCGCGATATGGAGCTGTGCGGCGACCTGTTCAATTCCACCACCAATCTGCGCGCCTATGCGCGCGGCGCAAAGGGCGGCCCCGGCGCCTTCCACGACACGCTGGTCGGACCGGTCCCCTTCTTTGACGCGCCGCCGCCCGACGCGCCGCAGCCGCCCGACCACCGCGGGCCGAAAAATCTCTCCGTCACGCTGCGCGCGGTCTCGCTGACCGGCCGCATCAGCGCCGCCGGACAGGCCTATCGCGAGGGGCTGACGCGCATCACGGAGGAAAACCGTCTGGAGATGTCCAACGTGACCCAGTGGCCGCAGGAGCCTGTCAACAACGGCGTTATCGTCTCTCTGGATGCGGAAAGCCGCTGGACTGTCACGGGCGACAGCTGGCTGACCGCGCTGGCGCTCGAGGAAGGAGCCATCCTGTGCGCCCCGGAGGGAAAGACCCTCCGCATAACCGTGGACGGTGTCCCCGTCGAGCCGGCGCCCGGACGCCGGGAAGGACAGATTCATCTCCGGGTCGAATAAACGGAATATCCTTTACAAAACCCGCCGATTTTGTTACAATTCGAGTATGCTAAAATTTTGTCATAAAGAAAGGAGCACCACCATGAAAAAGAACACCATCCGTCTTCTGTCCCTGGTCCTGTGTCTGCTGATGTGTGTGGGCATGGCCGCCTGCGGCGAGAACGAGCCCGCCGCGGAAAGCACGGACTCCACCGACGTCGAGGACACCGCCCCCGCGACCGCCGCCGCGGAGCTGAAGGTCTTCAACTACGGCACGGACGCCAACTCCACCACCTTCGACCCGGCCTCCGACCTGCAGACCAACTCCGGCAACTTCCTGGTCCACGCTGTCGGCGAAACGCTGTGGACCTGCGACCCGAACGGCACCATGAGCTATAAGCTCGCCACCAACGTGGAGTACACCGAGGAAGCGCTGACCATCACGCTGCGCGAGGGGGTCCGGTTCTCCAACGGCAACCCCATGACGGCGTCCGACGTGCTGTTCACCTTCCGCCACGTGGCTTCGCAGCTGCGCACGGCCTCAATGTACGCCTGCATGGATCTGGACAACGCGGTGATGGACGGCGACTACACGCTCACCATCCCGATGAACTACTATGACGCGGCGCTGCTGGATCTGCTGGGCAACGCCAGCTGCATGATTCTCGACGAGGATGTGGCCGGCGCGGACGGGTACGACTTTTCCTGGCTGATCGGCACCGGCCCGTACATGCTGCAGGGCGACGGCGTCACCGACACCTCCGGCTGGGAGGAATCCGTCAAGTACATTCTGGTCCGCAACCCCTACTACTGGGGCGACGAGCCGTACTATGACCAGTTCAATGTCCTGTTCTTCTCCGAGGAATCCACCCGCTATGCCGAGTTCCAGGCCGGCAATCTGGACGCGCTGTATCTAACCGAGTCCACCTATATCAACAATCTCTCCAGCGGCGCCGTGGCCGACGCTTCCCTGATTCACTCGCAAGAAAGCGGCATCTACTTCCTGGAGATGGCCCGCACGCTCGGCGGCGCCTCCGATGAACCCGCCGAGGAGAGCGTTTTCGCCGACATCAACGTCCGCAAGGCCGTCGCGCACAGCATCAACGTGCCCGAAATGATCGAATCGCTTGGCGAGGGCGTATATGATGTGGCCTCCAGTCTGGTGGGCGAGAGCTGCTGGGTCTACGAGGACCTGGGCGTGTACGAATACGACCCGGAGCTGGCCGCCCAGTATCTGGCCGAGGCCGGCTACGGTCTGGATAACCCGCTGACCATCGAGGTCTATGCCGAGGGCACCGCGTGGAACTCCGCTCTGTTTGAGGCCATCCAGGCCTACACCGCCCAGATCGGCATCAATCTGGACCTGTCCGGCGTGACGGACTTCGCCACCATTCTGCCCAAGCTGATTGCCGCCGAGGTCCCCATGAGTCTGGGCACCGCCTCCAGCGGCTCCGGCAATGACCCCGCCAACGTTCTGCAGCAGATGGGTCCCGACTCCGACAACTCCATGCTGCGCGTCACGGACGAGGAGCTTATCGAGCTGTTCCGCAGCGGCGCCTCCTCCACCGTACAGCAGGACCGCATCGCCATCTACCACAACTTCATGGAAACCATCTACGAAAACTACTACGTCGTTCCCCTGTACGCCGGCTCCAAGAACTACGGCGTGCGCAACGCTCACACCAGCTTTGAAAGCGCCATCGACACCTCCAACCAGGTCGACCCGACGCTGCTGACCGACTGACGAACAGCGCCGGCCTGTCCGGCTTACCGTATGCAGAAACGAATATGGCGGCAGGCATCTGCCGCCATATTTTTCAAGCCGGGCGGAGCGGACGCTCTCCGTCCCGCCACAACGACACAGAGGTATCTCCCCTATGATTAAGTATATTCTTCGCCGGATTCTGCTGATTATCCCGGTGCTCCTCGGCGCGGTGATTGTGGTGTTCACCATCAATTACTTCAGCACCTCGGACCCCGCCATGATCAAGCTGGGACTTTCCGCCTCCGACCCGGTCAAGCTGGCCGCCATGCGGGAAACCATGGGGCTCAACCGCCCCTATATCGTGCAGCTGGCCGACTATGTATGGAAGTTGCTGCACGGCAATCTGGGCAGTTCTTATGTCTACTCCAAAACCGTGTGGGAGCTGTTGGGCGGCCGCATCCCCAACACGCTCAAGCTGGGTCTGGGCGCGATGGTCATTTCCGTCTGCGTCGGCATCCCGCTGGGGCTGGCCGCCGCGCTGCATCAGAATTCCGCGATTGACTATATCACGACCAGCTTCGCCGTCATCATGAACGCCATTCCCGGCTTTCTGGTCGGCGTGCTGCTGATGCTGATTTTCGCTTTGAAGCTGGGCTGGTTTCCGGTCTCCGGCGCGGAGGGCTTCAAGAGCTTTGTGCTGCCCGTGATTGCCGCCGGCATCGGTCCGATTACGCAAAACGCCCGTATGACACGCTCCTCCGTGTTGGAGGTCATACGGCAGGACTATGTCCGCACCGCCCGCGCCAAGGGCATCGCCGAACGGAAAATCATCACCCGGCACGTGCTGAAAAACTCGCTGATTCCCATTTTGACCATGGTCGGCTCCGGGCTTGGCACCTGTCTGGCCGGGTCCATTCTGGTCGAGATGATTTTCAACATCCCCGGCATGGGCATGCTGATCAACTCCTCCATCATGGCCAAGGATTTCATCACCGTGCAGGGCTGCGTCGTGGTCAGCGCCATCGTGGTCGCCTTGGCAAACCTGCTGACGGATCTGGCCTATGCCGCGGTGGACCCGCGCATCAAGGCCCAATACACCGCCGGCAGCAAAAAGCGCGCGAAACAGGCCCCGGCCGGAGAGGAGGCGTAACCGATGAAAAACAAGCTCCCGTCCGCTCTTTCTGCGGACACTGAGGCTCTCAGACAGCGCAGCTACTGGGGCGAGGTCTGGCACCGGCTGAAAAAGAACCGGCTCGCCATGGCCTGTCTGATTTTCCTTGCCATCCTGCTCATCGGCATTCTCTTTGCCAATGTTCTCTCCCCCTATGACTATACGGAGCAGAATCTGTCCGAGCGTTTTCAGCTCCCCTCCCGCGCCCACTGGCTCGGCACGGACGATTACGGCCGCGATCTGCTGACAAGACTGCTGGTCGGTGGGCGGTATTCGCTGCTCATCGCGCTGCTGTCCGTGGCCATCGGCATTGCCGCCGGCATGATTATCGGCGCGCTGTGCGGCTTTTTCGGCAAAATAGTGGACTCCGTGCTGATGCGGCTGATGGATGTGATCATGTCCATCCCCGGCATGATGCTGGCCATCTGCATTTCCGTGGCGCTCGGCAGCGGCGTGTTCAACACCGCGCTGGCGCTGGCCGTCGGCACCATTCCGATGATTGCCCGCCAGCTCCGCTCCTCCACCATGCTCATCAACAGCCAGGAATACATCGAAGCCTCCCGCTCCTTCGGCGAGAGCAGTCTGAAAATCATTCTGACCCACGTCATTCCGAACACGCTCGCCCCCATCATTGTGCAGACCTCGCTGTATATCGGCGGGGCCATCATGGGCATCGCGGGACTGTCCTTCCTGGGTCTCGGCGTACAGCCGCCCACCCCGGAATGGGGCAACATTCTCAACAACGGACTCGATTACATCTATGATTTCGGCACCCGCTGGCACGTCATCGTCTTCCCGGCGCTGTTTATCATTCTGGCCGAACTGGCGTTCAATCTGCTCGGCGACGGGCTGCGCGACGCCATGGACCCGCGCATGCGCCAGTGAAGGAGGGAGAGAGCCATGAGTCTGCTGGACATACAAAATCTGACCATCCACTATCTGACGGAAAACGGCGCCGTCCGCGCCGTCAACGGCATCTCTCTGTCCGTGGAACCGGGCAAAAGTCTGGGGCTCGTGGGCGAGACCGGCGCCGGCAAAACCACCACGGCGCTCGGCATTTTGCGTCTGGTTCCGGAGCCGGGCAAAACGCTCTCCGGCACCATCCAATACCGCGGCCGGGACATTCTGTCACTCAGCGAGCAGGAGATGCGCGATCTGCGCGGCAACGAAATCTCCATGATTTTTCAGGACCCCATGACGGCGCTCAACCCGGTAATGACCGTCGGCGACCAGATCACCGAGGTCATCCTGCGCCACCAGAACTGCTCCCGGCTGGACGCCGAGTGCCGTATGACGGAAATGCTCGACAAGGTCGGCATCAGCACCGACCGCGCGGGTGATTATCCGCACCAGTTCTCCGGTGGCATGAAGCAGCGCATCATCATCGCCATCGCGCTGGCCTGCAACCCGAAGCTGCTGCTGGCCGACGAGCCGACCACGGCGCTGGACGTGACCATCCAGGCCCAGGTCATGCGCATGGTCAACGAACTGAAAAAAGAGCTGAACACCTCCATGCTGCTCATCACGCACGACCTTGGCATCGTGGCGGAAAGCTGCGACAGCGTGGCCATCATGTACGCCGGGGAGATTGTGGAATACGGCTCGCTGGAGGATATTTTCGACCGGCCGACCCACCCCTACACCATCGGGCTGTTCGGTTCCATCCCCCGTCTGGACGAGGAATGCGACCGCCTCAAGCCGATTCAGGGGCTGATGCCGGACCCAATCAAGTTGCCGTCCGGCTGCGCCTTCCACCCCCGCTGCCCCTATGCCACCGACGACTGCGCGCGGGAGCACCCCGCCGCAGCGGAGATTACCCCGGGTCATCTTGTCCGGTGTCACCGGGCCGCCAAGACCGGAAAGGAGGCCGCGCAATGAGTACGATTTTGCAAACCGAGCATCTGTGCAAATACTTCAAAACGCCGCGCGGGCTTCTGCACGCGGTGGAGGATCTGTCCTTTTCCGTGGATGAGCGCAGCACGCTGGGCGTCGTCGGCGAATCCGGCTGCGGCAAGAGCACGCTGGGCCGTCTGGTCATGGGTCTGCACGAGGCCAGCGCCGGCACGCTCCGCTATAACGGCACGGACTATACCCACCCCACCGGGGCGCAGAAAAAGCAGCTGCACCGGGACATCCAGATGATTTTTCAGGACCCGTATTCCAGTCTGGACCCGCGCATGTGCGTGTCCGATCTGATTGCCGAGCCGATGAAGGCGTTGAAGCTGTACGGCCGCAGAGAGCGCGAGCAGCGCGTGGCGGAGCTGATGGACACGGTCGGGCTGAGCCGGCGCTTCGCCTTTTCCTATCCGCACGAGCTGGATGGCGGGCGGCGGCAGCGCATCGGCATCGCCAGGGCGCTTTCGGTTGACCCGAAATTTCTCGTCTGCGACGAACCGGTCAGCGCGCTGGACGTATCCATCCAGGCACAGATTCTCAATCTACTGCAGGATTTGCAGGAGCAGAGGGGTCTGACCTATATCTTCATCACGCACAATCTGTCCGTGGTCAAGCACATTTCCCACGCCATTCTGGTCATGTATCTCGGCTGCGAGGTGGAGCGCTGCGAGGCCCGGGAGCTTTTTCGCCGGCCGCTGCACCCGTATACAAAGGGACTTCTGTCCGCCATCCCCGTCCCCTCCATCCACACCCGGCGGGAGGAGATTATCATGAACGGCGAGGTCACCTCCCCCATCAACCCCGGTCCGGGCTGCCGTTTTGCCTCCCGCTGCGCCTGGGCCTGCGACACCTGCCGCGGGACACGGCCGGAGGCGGAGGAGCTTCTGCCCGGCCACTTTGTGGCCTGTCATCGCGCCCGGGAGGTCAACGGACTGTGAAAATTCGAGACTGGTATTTTCAGGGCTGGGAGCGGCGAGCGGACGAACAGGGAAAAAAGCAGTTTTACTACACGGGCGAATACTACCGTTTCCGCGACGGCATCCGTCCGGTCCGTCTTCATCTGACGGCGGCAGCCGTCGTCTTGACGGCACTGTATCTGCTGCTGACGCTGTGTCCCACGGAGGGCGGCATGTGGCGCATCGCCGCCATCCCACAGCTGCTGGAGCTGATTCCGCTGATTTATCTTATGATGGCGGTCGTCCGTCTGCTGGCAAATCCGGAGAAAATGAACTATCGCCAGTATCACGCCTCCTGGCTGCGGGGCAGACGTTCGCTGTGGTGGAGCGGCGGCTTTTGCGCCGTCTGCGCCGCCGTCGAGCTTGTCTTTTTGCTGAGCGGACAGGGCGTCATCCACCTCATAAGCGAGCTTTTGTGGCTGGCCGGATGGATAATCGCGGCCCTGCTCAGCTTTTTCTGCGCGCGCTATCTTACCCGGCAAAGGCCGGACACCTTCACCGAATAAAGGAGGGATTTTGTTTTGTTCACCACCGAGGAGCTGACCCGGCGCTGGGAGGACCAGCGCGCTATCAAAAATCTGATGGGCAAATACGCCAATCTGATTTTACTCAACGAGGAGGGTCGGGTTTTTGACCGCTTCTGGAGCCGACAGGAGCCGACGCTTGCCTTCAACGACGGCGTCTATCGCGGCGTGGAGGCCATCGGCGGCTACTACGACGCCTGCCGGCAGCGCAACGCGCTGGTCGCCGCGCTGCTGCAAAAGCGTTTTCCGGAGCGTCTGGGCGGTCTGAGCGAGGAGGAGCTGTACGGCATCGGCCCGTTCAAGGTCATGCCGATGTACTGCCCCATCATCGAGGTCGCCGCCGACGGTCAAACCGCCAAGGGTCTGTGGTACTGTCAGGGCGCCCGCAACGAGGTGGAAGCCTGCGGCCCCCGCGCCCGATGGACGCTGGGTTGGTTTGCCGTGGACTTCCGTCGGGAGGCGGACGGCTGGCGCATCTGGCACATGCAGTATGTCAACGACGTGGACTGCACCTGCGGCCAAAGCTGGGGCAAGCCCGCCGCGGACTACCCGGAGCTGCCGGAGTTTGCGCCGCTGCGCGAGTTCCGCTATCCGCCGTACAGCAAGACGATAACCGTCCGGGAATACTATCGCCCCGACCGCCCCGTGACCGAGGCGCCCCCCATTCCCGAGCCGTACGAACATTTCGCGGACACCTTCACCTACGCCGTCTGAGACAGAACGGAGGAACGGAATGTATACAAAAAAGCAATATACGGACGACGAACTGATTCGCCGCGTCTGGGATATCGAGGAAATCAAAAAGCTCGTCTATAAGCGCGGCGTCTATATCGCGAACGACTGGCGGCGGCGCGAGCTGGACGAGCTGTGGGTCCGGGAGCCGGAGCATTGCCGTACGGCCAGCTTCGGCAAGAACATCGGCTGGTATGTCGGCATGGACGCCATCCGCGCCTGGTACGAAAAAACGCATGGCGCCGGATATCTCGCCTTCCACCCCGCCACCACGGGTCTTGTGGAGCTGGCGGGCGACGGCAAAACCGCCAAGGGGCTTTTCTACTCCATCGCGCAGGAAACCGAGCCTAACGGCGACGGCACGGCCCGAGCCCTCTGGATGCCGGAAAAAATCGGCTTTGACTTTGTCAAAGAGGGCGGCGAGTGGAAAATATGGCACTTTGTGGCCGCGGTGGATCTGACCTGCGAGGCCGGTACGGACTATGAGGCGCAGGACTGCTATCCCCACTATGAGGCCGACCCCGTCATGCTGGAATTCGGCACGCCGACCGTGCCATGTCTGACGCACGACGGCACCTTCAACTGGTGGGACAACTACCCCGCCATGCCGCAGCCCTACGACACCTTTACGGACGACATCAGCTACGGCCCGGAGGGCTTCAAGCCCATCCCCGGTCTTTATCTCCGGGGCGGCGAAGGGAGGAATTATCAATGAGTGAGCTTTCGCTGCATCAGCGCATTTTGAACGCCGCCGGCTCTCAGGAGGTTGAGAACGTCAAGGCCCGCCACGCCTATTATCACGGTCGGACGGACGCCACGGGCGAATGGTCCAACATCTGGCACATGGACGACAATTCCTCCTGGGCCCATGCCTTCGGCCGCATGCGGGGCAAGGACCAGGTCTGGTTCGGCTCCGTCACCAGCTATGACAAGCTCTGCTTCGAAAACTGGCTGAACATCTACGAACGCTATCCCGAGGTCGGCGGCAAGGACCCCCGCCCGCTGATGGAGGCCAGCGTCCACACCCTGGTCACAGACATCATCGAGGTGGCCGCCGACGGTCAATCCGCCCGCGGCAGCTTCATCACCCCGGGCGTCATCCACTCCCGTCTGACCGACGAGGGGCATCCGTACTGCCACGTTCTGTGGGAGCGCTACGGCTCGGACTTCGTGCTGGTGGACGGCGAGTGGAAATATCTGCACGAGCACGTCTGCCCGGACATCATGACCAACATGGACAACTACGACTGGGCCCACGGCGAGTACCAGCGGCTGACCGACCCCAATCCGCCGCCTCCGCCGCCGACCACGATGGGCAATCCGCCCGTGGCCGACCCGGGTCCCATGCATCTGCCCTACTCCGTGCTGGACAAGCCCCGCAACACCTGCCCCTTCCCCGAGCCCTACGAAACACTGGACGACGAACACAGCTATACCCCGCTGAATAAAAAGAACTAAGGCAATCGCCCGGAGCTGCCTCACCGCAGCCCCGGGCGATTGTATTTTTTATCTTTTAACAATCTCCACCACGGTCAAAACTCCATCGGCCACGGTGAAGCGGACGTCCATATCCAGATAATAAAAGCCGTAGCGGCGCTCCGGGTCTTCCTGATAGGACGGGCGCGGATCCTGCGCCAGCAGTCCGAAGAGCGCCGGCCGCTTCTCCTGCGGAATCATGGCAAGCCACCGCTCGGGAAACTCCACCTGCAGCGCGTAGTCGACGAATTCCTCCGCGAAGCCGCCCTGCGCCTCGGGATGGCTGTCCGTATAGGGCAGATAGGGTTTGATGTCATAAATCGGCGTTCCATCCATCAAGTCCGCGCCGGACACCGTCAGCACGGGCCCCCGCTTTTCATCAAAGCGAAGCTCCTCCAGCCGAACGGAGGACAGCCCCAGCGCATTCGGCCGATAGGGCGAGCGCGTGGCAAACACCCCCATCCGCCGGTTGCCGCCGAGACGCGGCGGCTTGACCGTGGCGGCCCAGCCCGTCCTCCGGTTGGCGGAAAAGCCCCAGATCAGCCACAGATGCGAAAACCCCTCCAGCCCGCGAAAGGCCGACGGATCGCGGTACAGCGGCTCAAATTCAATCCGGGCCGTCAGTCCCGCCACCAGACCGCTCTGGCGCGGCAGACCGAACTTGGTCGGCAGATCCGTCCGTATATGCGCAATCGGCTGTATTTCCATGGCCGCGCCCCCTTTTCCTCGTTCGCGCTGTATTATACCACACCCGCCCCGGAATGCAAAACCGGACAGCTCGTTCCGAACCGTCCGGTTTACATAATTTTTGTCTGCTATTGTCCGCGCTTGTCCCTTATTGTCCGTTTTCGACGCGGGCCTCCAGTTCCTTGCGCTTGCGGTGCTCGTGGCCGATGTCGCGGTCGAGCTCGTTGATGCGCTTCCACAGGTCGGCGATGGCCTCTGTTTCGTCCACGGGGAGCATCTTCATGCCCTTTTCGGACTCGTGCTCCTGCTGGGCCTGTTCGCGGGCGCGGATGGACTTGGCGAAGATCAGCTTAAACAGCAGACGCACCAGCGGCTGGATGAAAAACAGCTGCGTGAAATAGGCAAAGGGCAGATTGAAGCAGACCAGCTTCAGCCAGTTGGCCAGCATCGTCAGCGCGCTGAAGCCCGCGTAGTACGGATAGTAGAGCACGGCGGCCAAAAGGCTCATCGCCGGGCACATCAGCCCCACCGTCGCGCAGATGATGGCGGACTCAAAGAGCATCGGGTGGTTTTTGCGCGGGTCAAACACGCGGCAGGCCAGCCGGAAGGAGGCGGGGCTGCCCATGATGTTTTCCAGCAGGAAGGCCAGGCAGAACTCCACCACGATGACCGCCCACACCGGCACCATACGGCCGAGCATATACACACCGCCCTGGGCCTGAATGGCGTGCAGGACGCTGTCGGCGCCGGTCACGCTCATCAGCGTGTTCCCGTTGACGACATACAGGCTGTAAAACACATAGGCGTGCACCGTGATAATCACGGTCAGCAGGGCGAAAATCAGTCGTTGAAATTTGTTTTGCGGCATGGTCTTTCTCCTTTTTTATCCCGGGAAAACAGCACAAAAAAAACACAAGCCGCGCAGCGTCCCATCCGAGGTCCGGAAGCACTTTCCGTGATCAGATTTACTTGCTTGCGCAATACTTGTGTCGTGATGCATCCCGTATTTTTTTGATTCTTGTGAATTATACTAATTTTATCAAAAAAGTCAAGAAAAGAAATCCCATCCGTGCTATACTGAAGCCGGACAATCCACATTCTCGAGAACAA
>R18__coassemble_1270_pt1 | contig 45758 bp, 54 predicted proteins | sample R18__metabat2_low_PE_004 | metagenome-assembled genome bin R18
GGCCCCGGCGGCCCCGGCATGCCCGGTGGTCAACCCGGCGGCCCCGGTGGTCAACCCGGTGGACCCGGCATGCCCGGTGGTCAACCCGGCCAGGGCGGACCCGGTGGTTTTTAACCACTTACACCAACAAAAAGAGTCAGCCGAAAGGCTGACTCTTTTTGTTGGTATGAGGTAAGGAGTAAGAACTTAGTAGCTCTGGCCCTCGTCCTCGGGGCAGCGCTCCAGGATGCCGGCAGCGCCCATGCCGCCGCCGATGCACATGGTGACCAGAGCGTACTTGCCGTTGATCTCACGCAGACGGTCGAGCGCCTTGCCGATCAGAACAGCGCCGGTGCAGCCGAGGGGGTGACCCATAGCCAGAGCGCCGCCGTAGGGGTTGACCTTCTCCATGGGGAAGCCGAGCTTGTCGATGCAGACCATGGACTGGGAGGCAAAGGCCTCGTTGATCTCGATGGTGTCCATGTCGGCGACGGTCAGACCGGCGCGCTCCATGGCCTTCGGAGTGGCGAACATGGGGCCAAGGCCCATGCGGGTGGCGTCGCAGCCGGCCACGGCGAAGCTCTTGAGGCGGGCGATGGGCTTGATGCCCTTCTTCGCCGCGAACTCAGCGCTCATCAGGCAGACATACGCGGCGCAGTCGTTCGTGGTGGAGGAGGTGCCGGCGGTAACCAGGCCGCCCTTTTCCTCGGGGATGAAGCAGGTCTTCAGGGCCGCGAGGGACTCCATGGTGGTGTTGGGACGCAGAGACTCGTCCTTGGTGCAGTACTGCTTGTTGCCGTTCTCGTCAAGAATGGGGTTGCCATCGTTGTCGGTGATGAGGATGGGAATGATGGAGGGAGCCAGCTTGCCGGCTTCCTGAGCAGCGGCGGCCTTCTTCTGGGACTCCACCGCAAAGGCGTCCATCTGCTCACGGGTCAGACCGAAATCGTGCGCGACGTTCTCGGCGGTCTCGCCCATGCTCATGTAAGCGCCGGGATAGTTCTTCTGCAGCCAGGTATCTTCGCACTCGTGGTTGTAGGAGGGCCACACGCGGAAGGTCAGGCTCATGTCCTCAACGCCGCCGGCGAAGTAGCAGTCGCCCTGCCCCATGGCAATGGCGTTGGCAGCGAGAGCCACGGACTGCAGACCGGAGGAGCAGAAACGGTTGATGCTCATGCCGGAAACGCAGTCGGGCCAGCCGGCGCGGTTGACGATCAGCTGGGAAATGTTCATGGCGCCCTCACGCATCTGCATGGCGCAGCCGGTGATAACGTCTTCGACTTCCTCCGCCTTCAGGCCGGGGACACGGGCCAGAACGCCGTTGAGAACCTGGGAGGCATACTCCACGGGGTGCATGGCAGCCAGAGAACCCTTGCGGTCACGAGCCAGAGGGCTGCGGCCGTAGCCAACGATGACAACATCTTTTGCTTCCATAATGAATCAGTTCCTTTCTTATTTAAAAAATTTCTTATGAATAAGCGTGGAAATTAATACTTGTACCAGCCTTCGCCGGACTTGCGGCCGAACTTGCCGGCGTCATGCAGCTCGTGCATGCTCTTGGGGCACTCGAAACGCTCGGCAGCGCCCTTGCTCTGCAGGGTCTGCAGACTCTCGCAGACGTGGGGGAAGGTGTCCAGGCCGCCCATGTCCATCATCTGGAAGGGAGGCACGGGGTGGTTGAGGCCGAACTTGATGGCCTTGTCGATGTCTTCCTTGGAGGCAATGCCATCCTCGTAGATGTGGATGCACTCGAGGAAGTAGGCAAACAGAACGCGGTTGACGATGAAGCCGGGGGCGTCCTTGACCTTAGCAGTGACCTTCTGCAGACCGTTTTCGCAGAAGTCGTTAACGGCCTCGGTGATGGCGGGGTCGGTCTTTTCGCCGTTGATGATCTCAACGAGCTTCATCAGAGGCACGGGGTTGAAGAAGTGCATGCCGATGACGCGCTCGGGGCAGTCGACCGCCTTCGCAATCTCGGTGATGGAGATGGAAGAAGTGTTGGAGGCGAGAATGGCCTCGGGCTTGCAGACACCGACCAGCTTCTGGAAGGTGGACTTCTTCAGCTCGGGATCCTCGGAAATAGCCTCGATGACGATGTCCGCAGCGGCGATGGCGGCGAAATCATCGGTGCCGGTGATGTGAGCCTTGGCGGCCTCGGCGGCGTCGGCTTCCATCTTGCCCTTGGCAACCTGCTTGTCATAGGCGGCGCCAATCTTGGCGACGGCAGCGGCAACCTTCTCGCCGTTGCGGCCCCAGAGGATGACGTCAAAGCCGCAGGCGGCGGCGTGCTGGGTGATGCTGGAGCCCATGGAGCCCTGGCCAAGAACAGCAACAGTCTTGATCATAGTGATTTTCCTCCTGAATATGTTAATTAATTATTTGTATAAACAGCGGGACGACCCTCGCCGAAGGCGGTCATGCCCTCGCGCTGGTCATGGGTGTTGAACAGAAGAGAGAATTCCGTGGTCTCGCGAAGCTTCGCCTGCTGGGCGTTGATGTTGGCGGCATCGTACATAACGGTCTTGATGCCGGCCAGCGCGCAGCCGGGCACGGCGCAAAGACGCTTGGCAACCTCCATCGCCTTGGCCATAATGGCGTCAAACTCGCTCTGAGCAGCGGCGGCATCCGCCTCTTTAAAGGCCTTTTTCGCCTCCGCAAGAGCCGCCTCGTCGCCGGACTGTTTGGCGGCCTTCTGGGCCTTTTTCGCCTCGGCAGCTGCCTGAGCAAGCGCCTCGTCCCCGGTGACATACCAGTTAAGAAGCCCCAGACGATAGGCCTCCTGGCCGGTGATCTGGGCGCTGAGCATGGCAAGCTCCTTCGCCTTGGCGGGGCCGACGATATTGCAGGCGCGAATCATGCCGTTGGCGCCCGGCAGAATGCCGAGACCGGCCTCCGGGAAGGAGACCACGGTCCGGCTGCCGCCGACGCGGAAATCGCAGCTGAGCGCAAGCTCAAACCCGCCGCCGAAAGCAAAGCCGGAAACGGCCGCAATGGTGGGAATGGGCATCGACTCGAGAAGCTCGTTGATGTCCTTGGCAAGCTGGCAGATGTCGCGGGCCTGACGGGGCGTGACCTCCAGCATTTCCTTGAGATCGGCGCCGGCGGCGAAGGCCTTCGGCATGCCGGTCAGAATCAGAACGCGGCTTGAGGGCTCGTCGAGCACGTCATGAATCGCGGCCATGATGTCGCGGTTGATGAACGCGTTGAGCGCGTTGAGCGCCTTGGGACGATTGAGCGTGAGGACGGCAATGCCGTCGTTGATATCAAGAAGGGTGTTTTCGTATTGCTTATGCATGAACGTGTTCTCCTTATGCCCTTTATCCCGATCCGCCAGGGCGAATCGGGATAAGGATAGACTTACTCAGCGGGAATGCTCTGGCCGCCGTCGCAGAGAAGATAGGTACCGGTCATGTAGCTGAAGCTGTCCGAGCACATGGCAAGAACGGGGCCGGCAATCTCTTCGATGGTACCGAGACGGCGCACGGAGGTCGCCTTGGACATCTTGTCATAATAGGGCGTGAAGGCGCCGTTTTCGTCCACAAAGGCAGACTCGTTGAGCGGGGTCACCACATAGCCCGGGCAGATGCAGTTGACCGTGATGTTCTCGCGGCCGAAGTTGTTGGCCATGGTGCGGGCCAGAGACAGGCAGCCGGCCTTGGACGCGCCGTAGCCGACCACGTACTTGCCGCCGATGAAGCCGCCGACGGAGGCCGTGATGATGATTTTGCCGCCCTTTTTGCCGTTGGTGGCGTTCTGCTTGATCATCTGACGGGCAGCCGCCTGGCAGAACATGAAGGTGCCGGTCAGGTTGGTCGCGAGGACCTTTTCGAACTCGGCGGCGGAATACTCGGGCTTGCCCTCGCGGGTCTCGACAATCTGCGCCGTGGGACCGGGCACGCCGGCGTTGTTGATGAGAATGTCCAAAGAGCCGAAGGTCTCCACCGTGGTGTCGATGGCCATCTGGATGGACTCCATCTTGGACGAGTCGGCCGCGACCGCGATGGCCTTGCCGCCCTTGCAGTAGTTCTCGTTGAGATCGCAGACCGCGTCCTCAATCTTGGACACGGTACGACCGGTCACGACCACGTTGGCGCCGTAAGCCGCCAGAGCGCAGGCCATGCCGAAGCCGAGGCCGGAGCCGCCACCGGTGATGATGGCGGTCTTGCCGGTCATGTCAAAGCTGGGAATGCCGATTTTACGATTCGCCATAACAGTATCTCCTTACGCCTTTTTCGCGGCGTCGAAACGCTCGAGCATCTTGCGCGGGGTCTGCACGGCGCGCTCGTAGCGCGGGCATTCCTCGTAGCCGGGCAGGCCGGCCAGATACTTGGCGATCTTCTTGAGTTCCTCGAGATCGTAGCGGCTCATCAGCGTGATTTCCTCCATCAGAGGAGAACCGCCGCCGTGGACGCCGGCCACCGCCTGCGCGCCCTCGAAAGCGTCGCAGAGCTTGGTCTCCATCATGCGCATGACGCGATGGGTGTCCTCCGCGGAGTAGGCGGGATTGCGGACGATGTACTTGTTGCAAAGAGCCGCGACGTTGTCCTCTTCCATGAAGAAGTTCTCTTCGGTGGGGAGGCTGGCGCAGACACCGCCGGTGAGGTCGGCGAGGATTTCGTACTCGTGGTAGATGTTGTGTCCGGCAAGACGACGGCCGGCGTTGGTGAGGATTTCGTCGGGAACCCACTGGCCGGAGGGGAACTCCACCGCGCGGTAGGCGCTCATCTGGCCGGCGGCGAAGACGAGCTCGGCCGTCTGGATGATGTCGCAGAGCTTGCCGCGGACGTGGGATTCCTTCGCGATGTCGTTGACGTCGGCAACGAGAGCGGCCTGGGAGGCAATGACCTCGGAAACCGCCGTCTTGCAGCCGGTGTAGGAGTGGCGATGATAGTGGGCGAACATCAGGGCGAGGTAGCCGGCGTAGCGGCAGACGCCCTCGTTGTCGCGGCCGCACATGAACACGCGCTCATAGGGAACGAACACGTCGTCAAAAATCGTCAGGCTCTCAACGTCGCCGATCTTGGCCCAGGGGGCGTCGAGGTGCTTGCGCTTGTGATGCTGGCCGGGCAGAGCCATGATCTTGATGCCTTCCCAGTCGCCGGGCAGCGCGAAGGCAACGGCGTAATCGCTGTCGTCCGGGCCCATGAACTTGGTCGGGTTGACGATGATTTCGTCCACGTAGGGGGCGTTGGAGTTGCAGATCTTGGCGCCGCGGACAATGATGCCCTTGCAGGGCTGGCCGTCGATACCGACACCGTCGACATCCGTCTCGACCACGTGCACGAAGGAATCGGGATCGGGCTGCATGAAGGCGCGCTTATACTTGGGGTTGCGGGAGCCCTTCACGTCGGTCTGGGCGCAGTTGCAGACCAGGTCGTTCTTCTGGCAGAACTCGATGTAGCGCAGCAGGCGCTGATGATACTCGGTGCCGCAGGCCAGATCGCAGTCATAGGTGACGGAATACAGAGCGTTGAGAGCGTCGGTGCCCATGCAGCGCTGCATGCAGCCGCCGACACGGTGGCAGATGAGACGGGTCATGAGCTGCTTTTTGAGCAGGTCCTGCTGGGAGTGGTTGATGTTGGTGCAGCGGTTGATGATGGCGCCCTCCATGCCGGGGATGTTGGACTCGGCAAGGCACACGTCATTGTAGCGGGGATCGTTGGCCGTATCGTAGCACTGCTTCATGACATAGGTGCCGCCGATGATCCAGTCGGCCAGGTCGCGCTCGGCGCCCTGCTTGCCGTTGGAACGGTCAATCTTCTTCCCATGCAGATAGACATTGGGCTTCATCTTGAGAAGACGCTGTTTGTACTGTTCGTAGGTTCCGATGTAGTTTGCCATAATGATAAATCTCCTTTTCTGCAACTAATTTTATCGAAGCTAGTAAGGCTTAAACAAATGGAATAAAAGAGGGTTACGCCTTTTTCGCGGCGTCGAAGCGCTCGAGCATCTTGCGCGGAGTCTGCACAGCGCGCTCGTAGCGCGGGCATTCCTCGAACCCGGGCAGACCGGCCAGATACTTGGCGATCTTCTTGAGCTCCTCGAGATCGTAGCGGCTCATCAGCGTGATTTCCTCCATCAGAGGAGAACCGCCGCCGTGGACGCCGGCCACCGCCTGCGCGCCCTCGAAAGCGTCGCAGAGCTTGGTCTCCATCATGCGCATGACGCGATGGGTGTCCTCCGCGGAGTAGGCGGGATTGCGGACGATGTACTTGTTGCAAAGAGCCGCGACGTTGTCCTCTTCCATGAAGAAGTTCTCTTCGGTGGGGAGGCTGGCGCAGACACCGCCGGTGAGGTCGGCGAGGATTTCGTACTCGTGGTAGATGTTGTGTCCGGCAAGACGACGGCCGGCGTTGGTGAGGATTTCGTCGGGAACCCACTGGCCGGAGGGGAACTCCACCGCGCGGTAGGCGCTCATCTGGCCGGCGGCGAAGACGAGCTCGGCCGTCTGGATGATGTCGCAGAGCTTGCCGCGGACGTGGGATTCCTTCGCGATGTCGTTGACGTCGGCAACGAGAGCGGCCTGGGAGGCAATGACCTCGGAAACCGCCGTCTTGCAGCCGGTGTAGGAGTGGCGATGATAGTGGGCGAACATCAGGGCGAGGTAGCCGGCGTAGCGGCAGACGCCCTCGTTGTCGCGGCCGCACATGAACACGCGCTCATAGGGAACGAACACGTCGTCAAAAATCGTCAGGCTCTCAACGTCGCCGATCTTGGCCCAGGGGGCGTCGAGGTGCTTGCGCTTGTGATGCTGGCCGGGCAGAGCCATCAGCTTGATGCCGGGCCAGTCCGCGGGCAGCGCGAACGCGACGGCGTAATCGCTGTCGTCCGGGCTCATGAACTTGGTGGGAAGGGCGATGATTTCGTCCACATAGGGAGCGCAGGAGTTGCAGATCTTGGCGCCGCGGATGATGATGCCCTTGCAGGGCTTGCCATCCAGACCGATGCCGTCGACGTCGGTGTCCACAACGTGGAAGAACTGGTCGGGGTCGGGCTGCATGTGGGCGCGCTTATACTTGGGGTTACGGGAGCCCTTCACGTCCGTCTGGGCGCAGTTGCAGACCAGGTCGTTTTTCTGGCAGTAGGCAATGTAGCGAAGAAGACGCTGGTGATACTCCGTGCCGCAGGCCTCGTCGCAGTCGTAGGTGACGGAATAGAGCGCGTTCATCGCGTCGGTGCCCATGCAGCGCTGCATGCAGCCGCCGACACGGTGGCAAATAAGGCGGGTCATGAGCTGTTTTTTGAGAAGGTCCTGCTGGGAGTGGTGGATGTTGGTGGCGCGGTCGATGATGGCGCCCTCCATGCCGGGGATGTTGGACTCGGCAAGGCAGACATCGGCATAACGGGGGTCGTTGGCCGTGTCATAGCACTGCTTCATGACATAGGTGCCGCCGACAATCCAGTCGGCCAGGTCGCGCTCGGCGCCCTGCTTGCCGTTGGAACGGTCGACTTTTTTGCCGTGGAGATAGACATTGGGCTTCATCGCCAGAAGACGGTCGCGATATTGTTCGTACGTACCGACGTATTTTTCAGCCATGAGCGATATCCTCCCCTTCAATCAGTTGATGGTCATGCCGCCGTCGACGGGGATGAGAACACCGGTCACATACCCGGCCGCGTCCGAGCAGAGGAAGGAGATGACGCTGGCGATCTCGACAGGCTGGGCATAGCGGCGGACGGAAATCATGCGGGTGACGGCCGCGACGTTCTTTTCGTCGGCCATGACGTCCTTGGTCATGTCGGTGAGGACATAGCCGGGGGCAACCGCGTTGCAGAGGATGCCGTAGCGGGCAAGCTCATTGGCCATAATCCGCGTCAGGTGGGCAACCGCCGCCTTGCAGGAGCCGTAAACGGTGTCGCCGATAGGGGCCTTGATACCGGCGGCGGAGGCGAGGTTGATGATACGGTAAGGGTTCTCCGCGCCCTCGCGGCCCTGATCGCGCATCTGGCAGGCAGCGAGCTGGCTCATGAAATAAAGCCCCTTGAGGTCGGCGTCGACGTAGTTGTCGAAGTACTGCTCGTCCATGTCGACCATTTTTTTGGGCTGGCCGCCGAGACCGGCGTTGTTGACAAGAATATCGATGCGGCCGAAACGGGCCACGGTCTCCGCGATGAGCTTTTCGCGGTCCTCGGCCTTGGTCACCTCGCAGGCGACACCGAGAGCCTCGATCCCCTCGGCAGCGAGGGCGGCAACGGCCTCGTCACAGGCGGGCTGCTTGCGGCCGGTAATGACGACCTTGGCGCCCATCTTGCCCATGGTATAGGCAATGGCATTGCCGATTCCGCGGGTGGAACCGGTGATGACGGCAACCTTGCCGTTGAGCTCGTAGCTAGGAACATTCATAGCAGGAATCCCCTTCCGAAAAATTATAATTTATAAATTATTAAATACGGGAAAATCTCAGCGTAATGACGCCCCTTTGGGACCAAAAACAGGGCGTAAAAACACGAAAATACAGCCAACGCATTGTTAGCCGGCTAAATAATATCATATACCCCCGCGAAATGCAATAATAAATAAGTGACAAATAATTTCGAAAAACGGTCCCCTGCCGAAGCAGAGGACCGCTGACAATCACTCAGAATTCCTCGTATGGAATGGCGTCATAGAGATTGGCAAAGACGCCGAAGACCGTGCCGTCGAGCATGCCGGCATAATCCGACTCCTGCGCCGCAGCGAGCTCTCCTTTGACCATGTCATAGATATCCAGCGTCGGATCCGTGTCAAGAAGCTCGTTGAGATACGCAAGCCAGGCATCCCAGCCGCCTTCCGCTGCAGCGGGTTCCGCGGAGGCAGTCTCCCCGGAGGCGTCCGCCTCACCGGAGGCGGATTCGTAGACAACCGCTTCCCCGTTCAATTCATAGACGAGCGTAACCGTCGCGCCGTTGACCGTATAGACCGCTGTCACCGCCTCGTCCGTCACTGTTACATCGGCATACTCCCCATTCGTGACCAGAACCACACCGTCCGCGACGGTCAGTCCGGTCTCGACACCATTGAGCGTGATGACACCGGTATTGGGGATATCGGTGGCGTAGTTCGTACCCATACGGCCCTCAACCTCCGTCGTACCGTCCTCGTAGGTGGTGATGCTGACCGTATCGGTGACCACCTGGGTCAGATTGAGAGCGCTTTGACCGTCGGTGTTGATGACAAAGCAGGTTCCGTCGGTATGAACGTCCTGGTTCGGCCAGTCGCGCGCGCCGCCGACGAAGACCTGTCCCTCGGGAAAGTCCGTCTCGACCAGATTGAGTTCGAGGGCGGAGCTGGTCTGCCATTCGTCGCCGGAAATTTTGACCACATAGCCGCTGCCGCTGCCGTCACCGACCAGGAGATTGCAGCGGTCAAAGGTGACCACCGCCTTTTCCTCCTTCTGCACGGTCAGGAAGGTATTGGCGGTGCAGCGGAAGGTTGTGTTGACACCGCAGACATAGTCGTAGTCAGAGCGCATGGAGGTGTTGTTCTGCATGACCCAGCTGCCCTTGGTGTAGACATAGCTGTTCTGGTAATACGCCTGGCCCTGGCCGTTGGTTTCAAAGCTGGAGCCGCCGTAGACATAGGAGTTGACCACAAAATAGCTGGTGGACTCGTCGATGACGAAGCCGTTGCCGCTGAGCTGATTGGAGACGGAGTTATAGAAAATCACCTTGCCGCCGAAGAAGTCCGTGGAGAAGGTGCGGCCGCCGCCCGTCAGAGTGGAGCCGTTATAAATCAGCGTGCCGTCGTAGCAGGTGTTGGACGGATGCTGTCCGGCGGAATAGAACTGGCCATTCTCGGCATAGATGACGGAGCCCGTGCCGGTGAACATACAGCCGGCCATGGAGCCGTTGGAGGCGCCCGTGGTGTTGAGCGCGCCGTCGGTGTTGAAAATTTTCACCACCGTGCCGGGGTCAACCGCCAGAAGACCGGCTCCGTAGCCAAAGCGGTAATCGCGGTCCTGCAGCGTGTCGGATGGATTGGAGCCGGAGGAGGCCACGCGGCTGTTGACCAGCGTAACCACAGCGCCATCCTCGACAATCAGAGCGCTGGCATTGGCGATGCCTTCGTTGTCCCAGAAGCCATTTTCGATGATTTCATTGTCTGTAATGATAGCAGACTGGGCCGCTGTCAGCGTGGCCGCGCGGGCAATGCCCATGCAGTCAAGCTCCGCGCCCGCGTCCTCAAAGCCGTCGAGCTCTCCGGCTTCGCCGGCTGCGTTGACCGCCTCGACAAAGTCGCTGTCGAGCTGGGTGCGGACCGCGTTGATGATTTCGCCGTTATAGGGACCGAGACCTTTGGCAAACAGGCGAGCCGCGTCGAGCTTGGTGCAGGAGGCAGACAGGTCCGGATACGCTTCGGCGTCAAACCGGTCGAGAGCGGCCATCGCGGCGACCTTGGCCTGCGCGCCGGTACCGTCGCAGGCAGCCTTGAGCGCGGCGCAAAGCTCGTCGCCGGCCTCGCTGCGGCTTGAAAAGGGCGTGGTGATGGAGTTATACATCAGGACCACCATGTCCTGCACGGTCATGGCGCGATAGCTGTCAAATTCGTCCGTATGACCGAGAATATCCACAAAGGCATAGGCCGTGTTGGCGCCGGAGGAACCGGAGAACCAGCGGGCGTTGCCGACATCGGAGAACATCCCGAAGCCGCCGCTTCCCTCAAAGCAGAAGAAGCGATAGACATAATGCGCCGCGTCCAGACGGGCATAAATCTCGTCCGAGCCGAATTGCGTAAAGGAAAGACCGCCGTTCGTGCCGCCGCTGGAGAGATACCAGTCCACAGCCTCCGCGTCCGCCTCGTCCACGTCCGAATACGAGGCTGCCGTAAACAGTCCGTAGGCGCCGCCCTTTCGCACGCAGTTTTCGGTGGGGACAAGAGCAAGAGACGAGAGCGGAAGCGTGAACGAATCGGTATAGCCATCTCCCGCCTCGGATGAGCCGAGGTCAAACACAATCGTGTTATCCGCGTCCACGGCCGCCGCATTAGCCGCCGTCACGATATAGACCGGCGAGGGATCGTCCCCGGCGATGGAGATATAATAGACCGTGTTTTCCGTGAGCGATGCCGCGGGAATCGACAGGAGCAGATCGGAGCTGCCCGCGACCGCGCTGAGCGCTGCGCCGACATCCGCGCTTTGGCCGTCCTGCCAGGCGTCGTAGCCCTCATAGACGACAAGCTCCTCGCCGGCATCGTAATACGCGATGCCGAGATAATCGCCGTCGTTCCAGTTCTGGTACCCCTTGACCACAAACTCGGCCGTGTCCTCACCGGCTTGCAGAACACAGACCGAAGACTCAAACACCGGGCAGGGCTCTGTCGTCGAGGCCGAGGCGCCGCCCGACGAGGCAAAGGCCGGACCGATACAGGTCAGAAACACAAGGGCCAATACAAAAGATATGGTTCGCTTCATAACTGGGTTCTCTCCTCTCATTTTTGATATGTGAATCATATCACAGGGATTTCTCTCGTTCAATAAAAAAACGCTCTCTGCCGGAGCAGAAAGCGTTTTTCGGTTTGATTACACCAGTTCGATGACTGCCATCTCGGCGGCATCGCCGCGACGGGGGCCGACGCGGGTAATGCGCGTGTAGCCGCCTTCGCGCTCGGCGTACTTGGGCGCGAGTTCGTCAAAAACCTTCTTCGCCACATCTTCACGGGTAATGAAGCGCAGCGCGAGGCGATAATTGGCAAGACCCTTTTTCTTGCCGAGAGTAATCATCTTTTCGGCAAGAGGACGGATTTCCTTCGCACGGGTAACCGTGGTTTCCATCCGGCCATTGTCCAGCAGGTCCGTCACCTGCTGACGCAGCATCGCTTTACGGGCCGCGGTCGGCTTGCCAAGCTTGCGTGTTCCGGGCATGATACGTTACCTCCAATAATTCACAGGCGGGATTCGCCTTACTTATCTTCTTCGCTGGCAAGGGACAGACCCATCATAGCCAGCTTTTGAATCACTTCCTCAAGACTCTTGCGACCGAGGTTGCGGACCTTAATCATCTCTTCCTGCGTACGGGAGACGAGATCCTCGACCGTATTGATGTTCGCGCGCTTGAGGCAGTTAAAACTGCGGACAGAAAGATCCAATTCTTCGATCGTCATCTCGAGAATCTTGTCCCGCTGTGTTTCCACCTTTTCGACAACGACAGAGCCCTCCGCCACGGTCTCACTCAGATCGGTGAAATACGTGAAATGCTCGCAGAGGATTTTCGCGCCGAGGCCAACGGCATCCCGAGGCGTCAGTGTGCGATCGGTCCACACCTCAAGCGTAAGCTTGTCATAGTCCGTCCGGTTGCCGACACGCGTGTTTTCCACGGTGTAGTTGACCTTCAGAACCGGCGTATAGATGGAATCGATCGGGATCACACCGGCCACATAGGGATTGGGCTTATTCTTGTCCGCCGGAACATAGCCGCGGCCGTGAGCCAGCGTCATTTCCATGGACAGATGGCCCTCGACGCCGAGCGTGGCGATGTGGAGCTCGGGATTGAGGATCTCCACCTCGCTGTCGCAGCGGATATCGCCGGCCGTAACCTCACACTCTCCCGTCGCGTCGATGTATACCGTCTTGGTTCCTTCGCAATGAAGCGCGGCAATGACCTGCTTGATGTTCAGAACGATTTCGGTGACATCCTCTTTGACGCCGGGGATGGTGGTAAATTCACGCTCCACCCCATCGATGTGGATGGTGGTGACGGCCGTGCCGGGCAGAGAGCTCAGCAGCACACGGCGCAGGCTGTTGCCCAGGGTCGTACCGTAGCCGCGTTCAAGCGGCTCAACGATGAACTTGCCATAGCTTTCGTCGGAAGGGTTTTCAACACATTCAATGCGGGGTCTTTCAATCTCAATCATACTGCTACAGTACCCTCCTTCATAATGTTCGCCCTAAAGGGCGGCTCGCAGTCAGCATAAAGCCGAAAAACGAGGGTATTACTTGGAATACAGCTCGACGATGAGGTGCTCCTCGATCGGAAGATCGATGTCTTCCTTCGTGGGAAGAGCGACAACCTTGGCGACCATATTCCCCGCGTCGTAGTCCAGCCACTTCGGCGCCGGACGGGAGGAATTGGCTTCCACGTTCGTCTTGATCTTGTCCAGATTGCGGCTGGTTTCCTTCACGCCGATGACCATGCCGGGCTTCACGAGGAAGCTGGGGATGTCGACCTTGCGGCCGTTGACGGTGAAGTGACCGTGGGTCACAAGCTGGCGGGCCTCGGCGCGGCTCATCGCAAAGCCGAGACGATAAATCACGTTGTCAAGACGGGATTCCAGGATAGACAGAAGATTGGTACCGGTCTGACCGGGACGACGCTCGGCCATCTCGAAATAGCTGCGGAACTGGCTTTCCAGAACGCCATAGTAACGCTTTGCCTTCTGCTTCTCACGCAGCTGCAGACCATATTCAGAGGTCTTGCTGCGGCCCTGGCCATGCATTCCGGGAGGATAAGCCCGACCGACCATGGCGCATTTGTCGGTATAGCAACGGTCGCCCTTGAGGAAAAGCTTCTGGTTTTCCCGGCGGCAAAGGCGGCAAACCGCTTCAGTATATCTAGCCATAATTCACAATCCTCCTTACACGCGGCGACGCTTGGGCGGACGGCAGCCATTGTGAGCAATGGGCGTCACGTCCTTGATCATCGTGACCTCCAGACCAACGGTCTGCAGAGCACGGATGGCGGCCTCACGACCCGAACCGGGCCCCTTGACATACACTTCCACCGTCTTCAGACCATGTTCCTTGGCGGCGGCGGCAGCGGTCTCAGACGCGGTCTGCGCGGCAAACGGAGTGGACTTTCTGCTTCCGCGGAAGCCCATGCCGCCGGCGCTGGCCCAGCTGATGGCGTTGCCCTGCATGTCGGTGATTGTAACCATGGTGTTGTTGAAGGAAGAGCTGATATGAACCTGGCCCTTCTCAATGTTCTTACGCTCCTTGCGGCGCGTTCTGACCTTTTTCTTAGGTGCTGCCATAATTCTCTCTTCCCTCCTTTACTTCTTCTTATTGGCGATGGTGCGCTTCGGACCCTTGCGGGTACGGGCGTTCGTCTTGGTGCGCTGGCCGCGAACAGGAAGACCGCGGCGATGACGCAGACCACGATAGGAACCGATCTCGGTCAGACGCTTGATGTCAAGAGCCACAGAGCGGCGCTTGTCGCCTTCGACGATGAAGTTCTTATCAATGCATTCACGGAGCTTTGCCTCATCCGCATCCGTGAGATCCTTGACGCGGGTGTCGGGGTTGACACCGGTCATTTCACAAATCTTTTTCGCGCTGGTCCTGCCGATACCGTAGACATAGGTGAGGCCTATCTCAATACGCTTATCCTTGGGCAGGTCGACGCCGGCTATACGTGCCATAATTCAATCGATCCTTTCTTTGTGATAGGTTACTCAGCCTTGTCTTTGCTTGTGCTTCGGGTTGGGGCAGATGACCATAACCCGGCCATGGCGCTTAATGACCTTGCATTTCTCGCACATGGGCTTGACACTGGGCCTGACTTTCATAGGTTAAGCCTCCTTAAAAATTCTTGGGGCAATGTAGACGCCCTGCATAGTTTTGTAGATAAGTTATTTCGTACGCCAGGTAATACGACCTCTTGTAAGATCGTAGGGTGACATCTGCACCTTGACTTTATCTCCGGGAAGTATGCGGATAAAATTCATACGGAGCTTGCCGGAAATGTGGGCCAGAATGGTGTGACCATTGCCGATATCCACCTGGAACATTGTGTTGGGCAGGGATTCGATTACCGTACCCTCCAGCTCGATAACGTCATCTTTCGCCAAGATTGATTTCCTCCTCCGGTTTGTCCGCCAGCCCGGCGGCAATACGTGCAAGTGTCTGGGAGAGCTGTCGATCCGTAGCGGGCGCTTCGCCTTTGCAAAGGAAGCGGACATGCCTTGGATTTTTGCTCTTGGGATTGGACAGTCTGTGATGACGGCCGTCGCAAAGAAGGAGTCTGTCTCCGTCCGCAGCAACTATCAGGTACAGACTGTGTTTGTCGTGCCCCGCAAGGGACAGAACAATGTCGTTCGGAGCCATCATGGATCGTCCTCCCCGCAAAGAGTGAGGATTTCCGGCTCCCCGTCGGTAATGAGAATGGTGTTTTCGTAATGAGCCGAAAGACTGCCGTCCGATGTTTTGACCGTCCAGCCGTCCCGCAGGACGCGTACGGCCCAGTCGCCGGCATTCACCATCGGCTCCACCGCGATGGTCATTCCGCGGACAAGCCGCGGTCCCCTGCCGGCGGAACCGAAATTCGGAACCTCCGGCTCCTCATGCATCTCGGAGCCGACGCCGTGTCCGACATAATCGCGAACAACGGAAAAGCCATTCGCTTCGACATAGGTCTGCACCGCGTGGGAAATATCTCCGATGCGATTGCCGGCCCGGGCCTGACGGATTCCTTCGTAAAAGCTCTGACGGGTCACAGCGATAAGGCGAAGAGCCTCTTCGCTGACGGAACCGGCCGTATAGGTTGCGGCGCAGTCCCCGACAAAGCCCTTCCAGGTAGCTCCTACATCCACGGAGACAATGTCGCCCTCGCGAATCACGCGGCTGCCGGGAATGCCGTGAATCACCTCGTCGTTCACCGACAGGCAAACGCTGGCCGGGTACCCGCCGTAGCCCTTGAAGGTGGGGCGGGCGCCGCTGCGAACGATGAAGCGATGGACCTCTCTGTCGATTTGAGCGGTGGTCACACCGGGACGAACCAGGGAGCCGGCCAGTGCTCTGGCCTGCGCCGTGATTCGTCCGGCCTGACGCATCAGCTCGATTTCATGAGGGGATTTGATAACAATCGCACTCATAAACCGAGAGCCTTGTAAATCTCCGCCGTGGTGGCTTCGATGGAAGGCTGGTTGTTGACGACCTGCAGCTTGCCGCGCTCGCGATAGAACGCAATCAGAGGCTCGGTCTGCTCGTGATAGGTGGAAAGTCTGGCCTTAACGGTTTCGGGCGCGTCATCCTTGCGGATGGTCAGCTCGGCGCCGCACTGGTCGCAGACGCCCTCCTGCTTCGGAGGATTGTTGACCACATGGAAGCTGGCGCCGCAGGCCACGCAGGTCCGACGGCCGCTCATGCGATCGATGATGGTGGCATCATCCACCTCGATGTCCACCGCGTAGTCAATCTCGATGCCCTGCTGCTCCATGGCCTCGGCCTGAGGAATGGTGCGGGGCACGCCATCGAGAATGTAGCCGTTCGCGCAATCGGCTTCCCGCAGACGCTCGGCAATGATGCCGATAATCACTTCATCCGGTACCAGAGCGCCGGAATCCATGAAGGACTTTGCTTTCAGACCGATGGGCGTACCGGCCTTGACGGCGGCACGAAGGATGTTGCCGGTGGAAATGGTGGGAACCGACAGCTTCGCGGACAGAATATCCGCCTGGGTCCCCTTCCCCGCTCCGGGAGCTCCCAAAAGAATCAGTTTCATACGAGACGCCTTTCTCAGTCAAGGAAGCCCTTATAGTGACGCATCAGCATCTGGGATTCCAGCGCCTGCGCCGTCTCAAGAGCAACACCGACGACGATGATGATGGACGTTCCGCCAAGGCTGAGGCCGACCTGGCTGGCCACGTTGCTGTAAATACTGATGATATACGGCGCAGCGGCGATGATGCACAGATACAGGCTGCCAAAGAGCGTGATCTTGTTGAGCACTCGCTGAATAAACTCGCTGGTCGGCTTGCCGGGGCGATAGCCGGGGATGAAGCCGCCGTTCTTGCGGAGGTTATTGGAGATTTCGATGGGGTTGAACTGAATGGTCGCGTAGAAGTACCCGAAGAAGACAATCAGCAGGGCGTAGACAATGACATACAGCCAGGTGTTTGTCTGGGTAATGTAGTAGGCGAAGGTGCCCTCGGTCGGCGTCTTGATAAAGGCGACAATCGTGGCGGGCAGACTGGCAATCGACTGGGCAAAGATGATGGGCATAACGCCGGACATATTCACCTTCATGGGAAGGTGCGTAGACTGGCCGCCGTACATCTTGCGTCCGACCACGCGCTTCGTATACTGCACGGGGATGCGGCGTTCGGCATCGTTGACGAACACGATCAGGACGATCATGACAAGCGCGCCGAGCAGCTCAAGCACCGCGGCCCACCAGTGGAGCGTGCCGCCGGAGATGTTGGAGACGCTGGTAATCACCGCGTTCGGGAAACGGCTGACAATGCTCGCGAAGAGGATAATGGAAATGCCGTTGCCGATGCCAAACTCGGTAATCTGCTCACCCAGCCACATGATCAGAGCGGAGCCGGCCGTAAACGTAAGCACGATCACGAGACCGGACCAGACCGTCTGCTCGGACAGGACGCCGTAGTTGCGGATCATCACATAGTAGGCAAAGCCCTGCAGAAGACCGATGGCGACCGTGGCATAGCGGGTAATGGAGGCGATTTTCTTCTTGCCTTCCTCGCCCTCGTCCTTGCTCATGCGCTCGAGAGCGGGAATGGCCACGCACAGAAGCTGCATAATGATGGATGCGTTAATGTAGGGCTGGATGGAAAGGGCGAAGATGGTCGCCGAGGAGAACGCACCACCGGACATGACGTTGTACAGGCCCAGAATGGTGTTGTTGAACTGGGTGAAATACTGCTGAAGAAGATCGACATTAACGAAAGGTACCGGAACGGCGTTGCCGACACGATACAGAAGAACAACAATCAAAGTGAAGATGATCTTCTTGCGGATATCGGCAATTTTCCAGGCGTTAACGAATGTCTTAAACACTTACACCACCTCAGCCTTTCCGCCGGCGGCCTCGATCTTTTCTTTGGCAGTTGCGGAAAAGGCCTTGGCGCGCACAGTCAGCTTCTTGGTGATTTCACCATTGCCGAGAATCTTGACGCCGTATTCGCACTTGGAGAGCAGACCGCTATCCAGGAGGACCTGAGCATCAATCTCAGCGCCGTCTTCAAAGCGATCGAGAGCGGAGACATTCACCGACTCCAGACGCTTAGCGAAAATGTTGTTAAAACCGCGCTTGGGGATGCGGCGAGCCAGAGGCATCTGGCCGCCTTCGAAGCCGACGCGCACTCCGCCGCCGCTGCGGGCCTTCTGGCCCTTGTGACCGCGACCGGCCGTCTTGCCGTTGCCGGTGGCATGACCGCGGCCCTTACGCTTGGCCTCGGTGCGGCTGCCCGGCACGGGAGAGAGTTCATGAAGTTCCATCGTCTGGCCTCCTTATTCTTCCGTCACCGTAACAAGATAGCCGATCTTGGCAATCTTGCCGCGGGTCTGGGGATTGTCGGGCTGAAGGGTCGACTGACCGATCTTGTGAAGCCCGAGGGATTCGGCAGTGGCAATATGCTTGTCGTTTCTGCCGTTGAGACTCTTAACAAGAGTGATGCGAAGTTTCTTTTCGTTAGCCATCGTCGCGCCTCCTTAACCCAGGATCTCGCCGGCGGTCTTGCCGCGGACAGCGGCAATCTGCTGGGCGTTCCTGAGGCTCGTCAGGCCGGCCATGGTCGCGGCAACCACGTTGTTGGGGTTATGGCTGCGCAGGCACTTGGCGCGGATGTCGGTGATGCCGGCGGCCTCAACCACGGCGCGGACGGCACTGCCGGCGATAACGCCGGTACCGGGGGCAGCGGGCTTGAGGAGGACACGGCCGGCGCCGAACTCACCGATGACCTCGTGGGGAATGGTCGTTCCCTCAAGAGTGATGGTGGTGAGATTCTTCTTGGCGTCTTCCAGGCCCTTGCGGATCGCCTCGGAAACTTCGTTGGCCTTGCCCAGACCGTAACCGACACGGCCCTTGCCGTCGCCGACGACGCACAGCGCCGCAAAGCGCATGATACGGCCGCCCTTCACGGTCTTGGCAACACGGTTGATGGAAACTACTTTTTCCTTGAATTCGGGAGCTTCCTGCTCCTCTCTGCGCCGGGGGCGTCTGTCATTCTGATATGCCATTTCGTTTCCTCCTCCCGTTAAAACTTAAGTCCGCCCTCACGGGCGCCATCCGCCAGAGCCTGCACACGTCCGTGGTAGATGAAGCCGCCGCGGTCAAACACGACATTTTCAATCCCCTTGGCAACGGCGCGCTCCGCCACGGTCTTGCCGACCTTGGACGCGGCTTCGATGTTGCTTCCGAGTCCTTCAAAATCCTTCTCCACGCTGGACGCGGAGCAAAGGGTCTTTCCGGCTACGTCATCAATAATCTGAGCATAAATATGCTTCTCGCTGCGGAAAACGCACAGACGGGGTCTCTCGGCGGTGCCGGAGATTTTGCCGCGAATACGGCTGTGACGCTTTACGCGCTTCCCTTTCGTATCTGGCCTTGAAACCATCCTGACACCTCCTTATTATTTCGCGCCGGTCTTGCCTTCCTTACGGATGATGAACTCGTCAGCATACTTGATGCCCTTGCCCTTGTAAGGCTCGGGAGGACGCTTGCCGCGAACATCAGCCGCAAACTGGCCGACCTTTTGTTTATCCATACCCTTGACAATCACCTGGTTGGGGTTCGGAACCTCCGTCTCGACATCCTCGGTATCGGGGATGGTCACGGGATGGCTGTAGCCGATGTTGAGAACCAGATTCTTGCCCTCCTTCTGCGCACGATAGCCGACGCCGACGATCTCCAGAGTCTTGGAGAAGCCTTCGGTAACGCCGGTCACCATGTTCGCAAGAAGCGTGCGGGTAAGACCATGGAGACTACGGTTTTCTTTGCCGTCATCAGGACGTTCCACTGTCAGAACGCCGTTTTCCAGCTTGACGGTCATGCTGGAAGAGAGCTTCTGGGTGAGGGTGCCCTTGGGGCCCTTCACGGTGATGAGGTTGCCGTCTTCAACCTTCACTTCGACGCCCGCAGGAACCGTAATGGGCGCTCTGCCGATTCTAGACATACTCTACGCCCTCCTTACCATACGAACGCAAGGACTTCGCCGCCGATATGCTCTTTGCGAGCATTTTTGTCGGTCATGACGCCCTTGGAGGTGGATACGATGGCGATGCCCATCCCGCGCAGAACACGGGGGAGCTCGTCAGCGCCGGCATAAACGCGCAGACCGGGCTTGGAAACACGACGAAGACCGGTGATGGCATTTTCTTTGCCGGCAAGATACTTGAGGGTGACACGGATGACACCCTGGGTCCCGTCGTCCACGACCTGGAAAGCCTTGATGTAGCCCTCGTCGAGCAGAATCTGGGCAATGGCCTTCTTCATCTTGGAGGCGGGGATGTCGACACTTTCGTGCTTGGCGCTTCCGGCGTTGCGGATGCGGGTAAGCATGTCGGCAATGGGATCGGTGATTTGCATTGGATATTCCTCCTTCATTCAGAGTTACCGCGCCGATGAAGATTTCGGAGCGGTTACACCCGTGAGGTCCCGCGCCAATACGAGATTGGACGCGGCCTTTCACGAGCAGTTGACAATGGGGTACGCCGGATTACCAGCTGGCCTTGCGAACGCCGGGGATTTCGCCCTTGTAGGCAAGGTTGCGGAAGCAAATTCTGCAGATGCCGTAGTCACGCAGATAAGCATGGGGACGGCCGCAGATCTTGCAGCGGTTGTACTTGCGGGTGGAGAACTTAGCGGGAGCCTTCTGCTTCAGCTTCATAGAAAGTTTAGCCATGATTCAATCTCCTCCCTTAGTTATTCGAAGCGGCGAACGGAGCGCCCATCAGACGCAGGAATTCGCGAGCTTCTTCGTCGGTCTTCGCGGTGGTGCAGATGGCAATGTTCATGCCGCGCAGCTTCTCGATCTTATCGTAATCGATTTCCGGGAAGATAATCTGTTCCTTGATGCCGAGGGAGTAGTTGCCGCGGCCGTCAAACGCATCGGCGGAAATGCCGCGGAAGTCACGAACACGGGGCAGAGCCACGTTGAACAGACGGTCGAGGAACTCCCACATGCGGTCCTGGCGAAGGGTGACCTTGACGCCGACCTTCATGCCTTCACGAAGCTTGAAGTTAGCAACGGACTTCTTGGCGACGGTGGCAACGGCCTTCTGGCCGGTCAGAGCGCTGATGTCCTTGATAACGGCTTCGAGAGCCTTGGCGTTATCCTTGCAGTCGCCGCAGCCGACAGAGACAACGATCTTGTCAAGGCGGGGAATCTGCATGGAGGACTTGTACTGGAACTTCTGCATGAGAGCGGGGGCAACTTCATTCAGATACATCTCTTTGAGTCTCGTCATTTCGTTATGCCTCCTTCTCAGATTTCGGCGCCGCACTTTTTGCAGATGCGGACGTTCTTGCCGTCGACCCGGCGGTGACCGACGCGCGTGGCCTGATCACACTTGGGGCAGACGAGCTGGACCTTGCAGACATAAATGGGGGTCTCCATCTGGATGATGCCGCCCTCCTGCTGCTGACCACGGGGCTTCTGGTGCTTGGTGGCGACGTTGACGCCGGCCACGATGACCTTGCCGCCCTTGGGATCGGCCTTGAGGACCTTTCCCTGCTTGCCCTTGTCCTTGCCGGACAGGACAACAACGGTATCGTCTTTACGAATTTCCATAGCGCGGACCTCCTTAAATCACTTCCGGAGCCAGGGACAGGATCTTCATGTAATCCCTGTCGCGGAGCTCACGGGCGACCGGTCCAAAGATACGGGTACCGGTGGGGTTGTGGTCGTCACGAATCAGAACCGCCGCGTTCTCATCGAAGCGGACATAGGTCCCGTCGGCGCGACGGACACCCTTGGCGGAGCGGACGATAACCGCCTTGACGACATCGCCCTTGTGGACAGAACCACCGGGAGCAGCCTTGCGCACAGAGGCAACCACGACATCGCCGATGTTGCCGTACTTGCGCTTGGAACCGCCCAGAACGCGGATGGTCTTGATTTCCTTGGCGCCGGAATTGTCGGCGACCTTCAGATAGGATTCAGCCTGAATCATTACGACGCCTCCTTACTTCGCTTTTTCGATGATTTCAACCACGCGCCAGCGCTTGTCCTTGGACAGGGGGCGGGTTTCCATCACACGCACGCGATCGCCGATGCCGCACTCGTTGTTTTCGTCGTGCGCCTTCAGACGATACGTCCGGCCGATAATTTTCTTATAGGTTTTGTGGGCGACGCGGTCCTCAACAATGACGACCACGGTCTTGTCCATCTTATCGGAAACGACCTTGCCCACGCGGGTCTTCCGGAAGGAATTTCTGATTTCGCTCATCTTCAAGCCTCCTTGCCGCTCTTCTCACGAAGCACGGTCATCACCCGGGCGATGTCCCGACGAACGGCGGGAATCTTCAGGGGGTTATCAAGATGATTGGTGGCATGCTGCATACGAAGCATGAAAAGGTCTTTCTTCAGACCGGCAAGCTTTTCGTTAAGCTCTTCCACGGAGAGGGAACGGATCTCATCAGCCTTCATTCTGCTTCGCCTCCAATCTCATCGGCGGACGCGGCAGCGTCCAGACCTTCGCGCGCAATGAACTTCGTCTTGCAGGGCAGCTTGTGAGCGGCCAGACGAATGGCCTCACGCGCGGTTTCTTCGTTAACGCCGGCGACCTCAAAGAGGATGCGGCCGGGCTTCACAACGGCAACCCAGTACTCGGGAGAACCTTTACCGGAACCCATACGGGTTTCAGCCGGTTTGGAGGTGACGGGCTTGTCGGGGAAGACCTTGATCCACACCTGGCCGCCACGCTTCATGTAACGGTTCATCGCGACACGAGCCGCCTCAATCTGGTTGGCCGTGAGCCAGCAGGGCTCGGTGGCCACAATACCGTAATCACCGTAAGCAAGGGTGTTGCCGCGGGTAGCCTTACCCTTCATGCGGCCGCGCTGCTGACGACGGTATTTGACTCTCTTGGGCATCAACATTACGCGTTACCTCCTTCCTTCGGAGCGGCGGGAGCCGCTGCCGGACGGCTGTAGCCGCCCTGACGATTGTCGCGGTTGTAACCGCCGGACTGGCGGTTATCGCGGTTGTAGCCGCCCTGGCGATTGTCGCGGTTGTAGCCGCCGCCCTGACGGTTGTCGCGGTTGTAACCGCCGCGGTTGCCGCCGCGGTCATTGCGACGATCGCGACGATCGCGACGACGGTCGTCACGACGGTTCATGTCCATCACGCGAGGCGTGGAACGCAGCGTGGTGGTGAGGATTTCGCCCTTGTAGATCCAGACCTTGACGCCGATGCGGCCGTAGGTCGTGGCAGCTTCCGCAAAGCCGTAGTCGATGTCGGCGCGGATGGTCTGCAGGGGGATAGTGCCCTCGTGATAGCTCTCGCTGCGGGCGATTTCGGCGCCGCCGAGACGACCGCCGCACTGGACCTTGATGCCCTTGGCGCCCATGCGCATGGCACGGCCGATGGCATTCTTCATCGCGCGGCGGAAGCCGATGCGCTTCTCGAGCTGCTGGGCGATGTTCTCCGCGACGAGCTGCGCGTTGGTGTCCGGCGTACGGACCTCCACGATGGACAGCGCCACGGGCTTGCCGATCATCTTTTCGACCTCGAGGCGGATGCGCTCGATTTCGGCGCCGCCCTTGCCGATGACAACACCGGGACGAGAGCAGTGAATGAAGATGCGAACCTTCGTGCTGTCACGCTCGATCTCGATGGTGGGAACTCCGGCGGAATACAGGGTCTTCTTGAGATACTTACGGATGTTGTAATCCTCGACGATCAGATCGCCGACTTTGTCGGGGCGTGCGTACCAACGGGAATCCCAATCCTTGATAACACCGACACGCATGCCATGGGGATGAACTTTCTGTCCCATATTATTCTGCCTCCTCCCTTATTCTTTCTCAGCCACGGTCAGAGAGATGTGGCTGGTGCGCTTGTTGATCCGATACATACGACCGTGAGCACGGGGCTGGCCTCTCTTGAGGATGGGGCCGGCAGTGACCAGGCACTCGGAAACATAGAGGTTATCGGGATCCATCTCGAAATTGTTCTCCGCATTGGCGCAGGCGCTCTTGAGAAGCTTGATGAGCGGTTCGCTGGCGGCCTTGGGGGTCGCGCGCAGAATCGCCGCGGCATGCTTGGCGTCCTTTCCCCGGATCAGCTCGCAGACGATCTGAACCTTGCGGGGGGAGATGCGGATGTATTTTGCTTTCGCTGTTGCTTCCATTTCCGCTCCTCCTTATTTCGTCTTGCTGCCGGCGTGACCGCGGAAGGTACGCGTCGGAGCAAACTCGCCCAGCTTGTGGCCGACCATGTCTTCCGTAATGTATACGGGAACGTGGCGGCGACCGTCGTGGACGGCAATCGTGTGGCCGACAAAGGACGGGAAGATGGTGGAAGCGCGGCTCCAGGTCTTCAGGACCTTTTTGTCGCCCGCCTTGTTCATCTCGTCGACCCGCTTGAGAAGCTCGGGTGCGGCGAACGGGCCTTTTTTAACACTTCTGCTCATTTCTTTCCCTCCTTATTTGGCATTGCGGCGCTTGACGATGAACTTATCGGTGATGTTCTTCTTCTTGCGCGTCTTATAGCCGAGAGTGGGCTTGCCCCACGGAGTCACAGGACCCGGACGACCGATCGGGCTCTTGCCCTCACCACCGCCATGGGGGTGGTCCACAGGGTTCATAACGGAACCGCGGACGGTCGGACGCCAGCCCATGTGGCGCTTGCGGCCGGCCTTACCGATGGAGATGTTGGCGTGGTCGCTGTTGCCCACGGCGCCGACGACGGCGCGGCAGGTCAGACGAACCTTGCGCATCTCACCGGAGGGAAGACGAACGGTGGCCATGGAGCCTTCCTTCGCCATCAGCTGCGCAGCGTTGCCCGCGCCGCGGACCAGCTGAGCGCCCTTGCCGGGGTTGAGCTCGATGTTGTGAATCACGGTACCGACGGGAATATTCTGCAGGGGCAGGCAGTTGCCCGGGCGAATATCGGAGTTGGGACCAGAGACAACCACATCGCCGGCCTTCAGTCCGGCCGGAGCAATGATGTAGCGGCGCTCGCCGTCGGGATACTCAACCAGCGCGATGAACGCGGAGCGGTTGGGGTCATACTCCAGACGGAGGACGGTGGCGGGATCGTTCTCACGGTCGCGCTTCCAGTCGATGATGCGGTACTTCTGCTTGTTGCCGCCGCCGTGATGACGCGTGGTGATGCGGCCATAGGAGTTGCGGCCGGCATGCTTCTTGAGGCTTTCGGTAAGTTTCTTTTCCGGGGAGCAGTGCTTGTCAACACCCTCAAAGCCGGAAACCGTCATATGACGCCGAGAAGGCGTAACGGGTTTGTAAGTTTTAATAGCCATCTTTCTACCTCCCTTACGCCATGCCCTCGAAGATCTCGATGTTCTTCGAGTCGGCAGAGAGCTTCACGACCGCCTTTTTCCAGGCAGCGCTGCTGCCCTGGGGGTAGGCGCCCTGACGGCGCTTCTTGCCGCGCATGTGAGTCGTGGTGACCTTGATGACGGTAACGTCGAAGATTTCCTCAACCGCCTTCTTGATCTCGATCTTGTTGGCGTCCGTACGGACTTCAAAGGCGTATTTTTTAATGTCCTGGTCTTCCATGGACTGCTCGGTGATGACCGGGCGGATGATCACATCGTAAGCCGATTTCATCAGGCGAACACCTCCTCGATTTTCTCAACCGCGGCCTTGTCCACCACGAGGGTGCCGCCGCAGAGGATCGTGTAGGGAGAGAGAATCGTGGCCGTCGTAACGGACACGCCCTCAATGTTGCGGGCGCTCTTGAAGACGTTCTCGTCCACCGCTTCCGTGATGACCAGCGCTTTGCCGGTGACACCGGCCGCCGTCAGGAAAGAGCGGAAGGTCTTCGTCTTGATTTCGTCCATATGAAGACCGTCAACCACGATAATGGAGGCATTGGCCGCCTTATCGGACAGAGCGCTGCGCAGAGCAAGACGCTTGGCCTTCTTGTTGAGGCGATAGCTGTAATCGCGGGGCTTCGGCGCAAAGGCGACGCCGCCGTGACGCCACACCGGAGAACCGGTATAGCCGGCGCGGGCGCGGCCGGTGCCCTTCTGACGCCAGGGCTTGCGGGTGGTGTAGCTGACCTCACCCTTGGTCAAAGCACTCTGCGTGCCCTGACGCTGGTTGGCAAGGTAGTTGACTACGCTGTCATGCATAACGGCGGCGTTCGGCTCGATGCCGAAAACAGCCTCGGAGAGTTCGTACTCGCCGATCTGCTCGCCGGCCATGTTGACCAATTTCGCTTTAGGCATTTCGTTCTCTCCTTTCTTAGCTTCTCGCAGAGGCCTTCTGCGGGTTGCGGCCGGACATCTTCTGCGGGTTCTTGGAGATCTCGGTCGCGGTGGCATGCGTGAGGACCTTCTTGACAGAGGTCTTCAGATAGACGATTCCGCCCTTCGGGCCGGGGATGGCGCCGCGCAGAACGATCATGTTCAGTTCGGGGTCAACCTTGACAACGTCGAGGTTCTGAACCGTGACCTGCTCGACACCGAGGTGACCGGCGCCAATCTTCCCCTTGAAGATCCGGCTGGGATCGGAAGAGGAGCCCATGGAACCGGCGTGACGGTGGACAGGACCGCCGCCGTGGGTCGTGGGCGTACGCTGGGCGCCCCAGCGCTTGATAACGCCCGCATAGCCTTTACCTTTGCTGACGCCGGTGACATCCACGCGGTCGCCCTCGGCAAAGGTATCCGCGCGAATGACGTCGCCCACATTCAGGGACGCGCAGTCATCCAGACGGAACTCATGCAGATGCTTCTGCGGAGCAACGCCGGCCTTGGACACATGGCCCTGTTCCGGCCTGGTAAGCTTTTTCTCGGCCACTTCTTCGAAGCCGAGCTGGACGGAGTCATAGCCTTCCTTGTCCGCGGTCTTCTTCTGGACGACCACACAGGGGCCGGCCTCGATGACCGTAACGGGGATGACTTTGCCCGTCTCGTCGAAGATCTGCGTCATGCCGACCTTCTTGCCGATGATGGCTTTTTTCATCGAATGTTTTTCCTCCTTCGGTTATTGGTTGAGGACCGTCGATGCGGCGCTCAACATGACCCACCCGTCAATACGGGCTGCGGGTTGGTGACAATAAAATAATGTATGCGCGACAATCAGAGCTTGATCTCGATTTCGACGCCGGCGGGAAGCTCGAGATTCATCAGGGCCTCGACCGTCTTCTGGTTGGGCTCGAGAATGTCGATGAGGCGCTTGTGCGTGCGGCGCTCGAATTGTTCGCGAGAGTCCTTATATTTGTGGACGGCGCGAAGAATGGTGACGACCTCCTTGCGGGTCGGCAGAGGGATGGGGCCGGAAACCTTCGCCTCGGTACGGCGAGCGGTTTCGACGATGGTCTCGGCAGCCTTGTCAACCAGCTGGTGGTCATAGGCCTTCAGACGGATGCGGATCATTTTGTTTGATGCGTTTGCCATGAATTTTCCTCCATTAAATTTGTACGAGTTTTACGGATTCTCGCACGGGGCCGGAATTCTGACCACTATTCCGTGCGTATCAGGCGTTGTTCCAAAAAACACACCGGCCACAGGCCGGATGCATCCGTACAACCGATATACGCGGATCAGAACACACGGTTCCGCCCGATTGCGGGGCTTGGCAGCCCCCGGACATTCTCCACGGAAGTTACCGCCCGTCGGCGCAATCTCCCGCTTCAAAGCAGGCGCAGACATCCCCCGTCGGAGACGCGCGCTCTGATAAAATAGCAAATCCCCCCTTATTTGTCAAGGGGGGACTGCATATTTTTTTCATCTTTTTTTATCACGGATTTTTCTTACCACATACCCGGGCGTATACAATCCTTGTCAAAGAATAAAGGTATGCGGCAGAAGCTGGCTTAACTTATAGCTGACGTAGCGGCCATCCGCCCGCGTGCAGAGGACCTCCATATCCTCGCCGCTGAACTCCGCCAGCACCTGGCGGCAGGCGCCGCAGGGCATGCAATAATTCTCCCCTTCCCCGTGGATGGCGATTCGGACAAAGGAGCGATGGCCCTCACTGACTGCCTTGCCGACCGCCACACGTTCGGCGCAGATGGTGCTGCCAAGGGCCGCGTTTTCGATGTTGCAGCCGGTATAAATACTGCCGTCGGCACACTCCAGCGCGGCGCCAACCGGAAAATGCGAATACGGCACATAGGCATTGGCGGCCGCATCCCGGGCCAGATTGAGAAGCTCTCTGTCGTTCATGGAATTCGTTCTCCTTTGGTAAATTCAATCACTGTCAAGACAGATGGTCCAGTTGGAAAAGTCATAAAACAGATTATCCTGGTGCGGGGAGGCATTGGATATCACCCCGCGATGGTAGAGAATTTCGCTGCGTTCAAAGCAGATGGCGGTAATCGGGCACGACTGGCCAATGTACTGCATCAGAGCCAGAAAGGCATCCTGTTCCGCTGCGGCATCGGCTGTCAGATAGCTCTGCAGATAATTGGCGAGGTAATCGTCCTTGACCCCGCCGTAATTGAGCGCCCCATTGGCGTCGAACAGCGCGGACAGATTCCAGTCCTGTGTCAGGCGGGTCTCGGCATAGTATATGTCGAAATCGCCATTCTCAAGCGCCTGCAGATAATCGTCGTAGCTCAGCTCCCGCAGATTGACCGAAAAGCCCACATCCTCCAGCTGCTGCGCGATTTTACGGGCCGCGGTGACCTTGGCCTCGCTTTCGGAGCAGACAACGAAGTTGATGGTATATTCGATTGCGCTGGGACCGGAGTAAATTTCGAGGATGCCGTCTCCCGTGACATCCGCGGCGCCGGTGTTCCGGACCGCTATCTGAAAGCTCCCGTCGGAATAATTCAGCGTCTCGGCGTACTCCGTCGGATACATCGGGCTGAGCGGGTGCACTGGGAGCGAGGCCGCGACACCGGCTCCCTCCAGACAGTCGGAGACAATCGAGGACCGGTCAATGGCATAGGTCATCATCGCCCGATACACCATCTGGCCGAACATGGTGCTGTTCATGTTGTAGCCAAGATAATGCAAATTGAGCGTGTCCACATATTTGATTATGTTCGCGCTGGAATACCCCAGCGTGCTCATGGCCGTTGGGTCGTTGATGACGATATCGATGTACGAGTCCTCGAAGGCCTGAAGAATATCCTCGGCCGCGGTGTATTGCTTGAGATAAATCACCTTCAGCGGCATCTGATTGTACAGAGGCCAGCTTTTGCTGAGCATCAGCATGCGGCCGGTGCTGTTGAAATAATACGGACCCGTGCCGCCGGGGTGATAGCTGTCCCCCGTTGACTGCTGAATACAAGGAATCGTGAGCAGCTTGTAAAACTGGCGGTTCGGCTCATCGAGCGAAACGATGAAGGTGCTCTCGTCCTCGGCCCAGGCGGCGGCAACGGACGCAAAACGGCGGCTGTACATGTCGCTGCTGCGGGCGCGGTTGAGAGAATACACGCAGTCCGACGCCGACAGCGGAGTCCCGTCGTGAAACAGACGCGTTGTATCCACGGAAAAATACCAGTTGGTACCGTCGTCCGTCGACCAGCCGGTAATCAGATTGGGGGAAACCGTGAAGTCCGACTCGGACTCGAGCATATTCTCGTACACCAGCATGGAAACCATCCGGTTCCAGTTACTCGGCGTGGCATAGGGATCAAAGCTCTCCTCCCGCATGCAGTTGACGGAAAAAACCCTGTCTGCCGCATAGGAGGCCACCAGCTCCTGGCCGATGCTCTGGCCGATCACTTCCTCCTCAGAGTCCTCCGGGGTGGCGGCGTCAAGCGAATCGGTCGAGCAGGCGCCGAGCAGAACAAGAGCCGACAACAAGAAAAGGCATATGCATTTTTTTGAAAAATGTCTGTGCTTCATGAATTCAACGCAACCCCGTTGTCCGAATTATTCGCCGCGGCCGCAGCATTCCTTATATTTCAAAGGACGGGAGCCGTCGGCTTTCCACTTGCCGCAGGGACAAGGGTCATTGCGGCCGGGTTTTTTGGTTTTGTGAACCGGCTGTTTTTTCACGCTGGCATCTCCGCCGACGGAGCCGGCGTTGATTTTCGCAACCCCTTTGCGTTCGATCGGCTGTTCCCTGCGAACGTGAACCACGAACAGACGGCGCACGGTTTCGTGCTTGATGCCGTTGTTCATGGCCTCGAACATATCAAAACCCTCTTGTTTATAGGCATCGACCGGCTGTGTGTTGCCGTAAGCGCGCAGTCCGATACCGCGGCGCAGATCGTCCATCGCGTCAATATGGTCCATCCAGTATTCGTCCACCACACGCAGCAGAACCACGCGCTCGAGCTCGCGCATGAAGGGCATGTCCGTACCGGGCAGAAGACCGAATTCTTTTTCTCTTGCCTCATAGGCGGCGGCCGCGAGCTGTTCGAGCCGGTCGATCAAAGCCGGCGCCTTCCACGCAGCAAGCTCCGCGGGTGTCTCGGCCGCAATCTGACCGGGCTGAAGGAACATCTTGGTGAACGGCTCGAGAATTTCGCGAAGCTGTTCGGCGCTTGCGGGCGCGCCGTGCTCGCCGAGGGCACCGCAAACCTCCGTGCGGATGACATCAGAGCGCATGGCGATAATGCTCGACTGCACGTCCTCGCCGTCGAGAACCTTGCGCCGCTGCTCGTAAATCAGCTGACGCTGGACGTTCATGACGTCGTCGTATTCCAGCGTGTTTTTACGGGACTGGAAGTTGCGGCTTTCCACCGTCTTCTGGGCCTGTTCGATGGCGTTGGAGAGAATTTTGTTGTCGATGGGGACGTCCTCCTCAAAGCCCATGCTCTCCATCATGCCAAGGACGCGCTCGGATCCGAACAGACGCATCACATCGTCCGTCATGGCAAGGTAGAAGCGGCTTTCGCCGGGATCGCCCTGGCGGCCGGAGCGGCCGCGAAGCTGGTTGTCGATACGGCGGGCATCGTGCCGCTCCGTACCGAGGATAAACAAACCTCCCACGGCGCGGACCTTTTCCGCCTCGGCCGAGGTAACCTGCTTGTGGGCGGCAAGACGCTCCGCAAACAGGGCGCGCGCCGCCAGAATCAGCTCGTCCGTCGTCTCGGCATAGCCGGTTGCCTCGCCGATGGTCTGCTCGTCATAGCCCTCGCGGCGCAAATCCTGCCGGGCGAGATACTCCGCGTTGCCGCCGAGCATGATATCGGTGCCGCGGCCGGCCATATTCGTGGCGATGGTGACGGCGCCGAGCTTGCCCGCCTGGGCCACGATCTCGGCCTCTTTTTCGTGATGCTTGGCATTGAGAACACTGTGGGCTACGCCGCGTTTTTTGAGAAGGGAAGAAATATATTCGCTTTTCTCGATGGAAACGGTACCGACCAGAACGGGCTGGCCCTTTTCGTGACAGGCAAGAATCTGTTCGATGATGGCGCGATTTTTTCCCGCTTCGTTTTTGAACACCACGTCCGGGTGATCAATACGGGCCACGGGGCGGTTGGTCGGAATCTCGATGATATCCAGACCGTAAATAGCCATGAATTCCTCCTGTTCGGTCAGCGCCGTACCGGTCATGCCGGAGAGCTTTTCGTACAGGCGGAAATAGTTTTGGAAGGTGATGGTGGCGAGGGTTTTGTTCTCGCGCTGGACCTCGACTCCCTCCTTGGCCTCGATGGCCTGGTGCAGGCCCTCGGAATAGCGGCGGCCGAGCATCAGACGGCCCGTGAACTCATCGACGATGATGATTTCGTTGTCCTTCACGACATAGTCGATGTCGCGCTTCATGATGCCGTGCGCCTTGATGGCCTGGTTGATATGGTGGTTGAGCGTGGTGTTGTCGATGTCCGTCAGATTTTCCAGGTGGAAATACTGCTCCGCCTTGGCAATGCCGCGGGCCGTAAGAGAGGCCGTACGCGCTTTCTCGTCCACGAGGTAGTCGGCATTTTCGTCCACGTCCTCGAATTCCTGTTTTTCATCCGCACTGGCAACCACGCCGCGGCGCAGACGACGCACGAAATCGTCCGCCTGGCGATACAGATCCGTGCTCTCGTCCCCCTGGCCGGAAATAATCAGCGGGGTGCGGGCCTCGTCGATGAGAATGGAGTCCACCTCGTCCACGATGGCAAAATGGTGGCCGCGCTGAACCATGTCTTTTTTGTAAAGAGCCATGTTGTCGCGCAGATAATCAAAGCCCATCTCGTTGTTGGTGCCGTAGGTGATGTCCGCCTGATAGGCCGCCTGGCGTTCCGGCTGGGTCAGTCCGTGCACAATCAGACCGACCGACAGGCCGAGAAAGCGATGAACCTTTCCCATCCATTCGCTGTCACGGCGGGCGAGATAATCGTTGACTGTGACGATATGGACGCCCTCGCCGGACAGAGCGTTGAGGTAGGACGGAAGAACCGCGACGAGCGTTTTGCCCTCGCCGGTCTTCATCTCGGCGATGCAGCTTTGGTGCAGGACGATGCCGCCAATCAGCTGTACGCGGAACGGACGCATACCGAGAACACGGTCCGCGGCCTCCCGCACGGTGGCAAAGGCCTCCGGCAGAATGTCGTCCTCCGTCTCGCCGGCAGCAAGACGCGCGCGAAATTCGTCCGTCTTGGCGCGCAGCTGCTCGTCGCTCAGGGCGCGGTATTCGTCCTCCAGGGCCTCAATCCGGTCCACAATGGGGACAATTTTCTTCAGCTCGCGCTGGGAATGGGTGCCGAAAATTTTATCCAGAATCATACCAATTTCCTTTCCGGGCATGCTGTGTCTTATAAACCAATCCTATTCTAACACAAAGCAAGGTCAAAAAAAAGGGAAAAAACACGTATTTTCCGATTGCAGGCCGGACAAATCAGAAGTATAATATATTTTTAAGAGAACAGTATGGGAGGCGCGCGAAGATGGAACACCAAAAGCGGCATAAGCTCATCTGGAAAATCCTTTACCCCCTGTGTCGGCTGTATATGTTGATTCATTTCAACTTTCACCCCAAGGACAAGGGGCTGCCGTATCCCTGTCTGGTGGTTGCCAACCACACCACGGATCTCGACCCCATCATGCTCGGTGTCGCGCTGCACAAAACGCACCTTTACTTCGTGGCCTCCGACCACATTTTTCGAAAGGCCTTCACCGCAAAGCTTCTCATGTTTCTGCAGTCTCCCATCGTCCGGTTAAAAGGAACCACCGCCGACAGCACGGCTCTGACCGCCATCCGGCGGCTGCGCAAGGGCTGCTCCGTCGCCGTTTTTGCCGAGGGCAACCGCAGCTTCAACGGTCGGACCTGCGCCATCATCGAGTCCACCGCCAAGCTGGCCCGGGCCTCTGGAGCGGGTCTTGCCACGGTACGCTTTCGCGGCGGGTATCTCTCCAGCCCCCGCTGGTCCGGCAACAGCCGTCGTCGGGGCCGGATGACCAGCGAGCTTGTGCGCGTTATTCCGCCCGAGGAGCTCAAGACGATGAAGCCCGACGAAATCGCCGCCATTATACGCGCGGATATTTACGAGGACGCCTACGAAACGCAGCGTCAAAGCCCCATCGCCTATCGCGGACGCCGCCGGGCCGAGCATCTGGAACGGGTTTTGTTTTACTGCCCGCAGTGCGGCGGCATCGGAACGCTGCAGTCCCGCGGCAACGAGCTGTCCTGCAGCTGCGGCATGAAAACGACATATAACCTCTATGGCTTTTTCGAGGGCGGCGGGCTGCCGTGGGACAACGTATACGACTGGGATCTGGCCCAGACGGAGATTTTGAAGACACGGACCGAAGAGGCCGGCGACTCCCCTGTCTTTTCCGATACGGACGTCGTGTTGACCGTCTCGGACAGCGAAAAGGGCGAGACCACCCTCGGTGAGGGCGGAATTTTCCTGTTCCGCGACCGGATGGAATGCTGCGGCCGGGTGTTTCCGTTTGACCGGATCGCCGGCATGAACATCTCCGGCCCGCAGATGCTGGAGCTGACAAGCGAGGGCACGCACTACCGCATCAGCAGTCCCAAGATTCGCTGTCTGCGCAAATATCTGACGGGCTATTACGCCGTCACCGACCCGGAAAACATTCTTGCCGTCTGACGGCAGCATCACTACGATTTGAGGTACTTCAGCCATGCACGAAATCGGACTTGACAACGAAAAATACCTTCAGCTTCAGTCTGCCCGCATCCGCGAGCGCATCGAGAGCTTCGGCGGCAAGCTGTATCTGGAATTCGGCGGCAAGCTGTTTGACGACTATCATGCCAGCCGCGTGCTGCCCGGCTTTCAGCCGGACTCCAAAATCCGCATGCTGATGAGTCTGCGCGACGAGGCCGAAATCATCGTCGCCATCAATGCCGCCGATATCGAGCGCAACAAACGGCGCGGCGATCTGGGCATCACCTACGATCTGGACGCGCTGCGGCTGATTGACGCCTTCCGCGGCTGTGGGCTGTACGTGGGCAGCGTGGTCATCACCCAGTACGAGGGTCAGGCCGCCGCGGCTGCCTTCAAAAAGCGGCTGGAGGCGCTGGGGCTGCCGGTATATATGCATTACTACATCAAGGACTATCCGTCCAATGTGGATTTTATTCTCTCCGAGGACGGCTTTGGCCGCAACGAGTATATCGGGACAAGCCGCTCGCTGGTCGTCGTGACCGCCCCCGGTCCGGGCAGCGGCAAGATGGCCACGTGTCTGTCCCAAATCTGGCACGACAACAACCGCGGCATCAAATCCGGCTACGCCAAGTTTGAAACCTTCCCCGTGTGGGATTTGCCGATTCTGCACCCGGTCAATCTGGCCTACGAGGCCGCCACTGCGGATCTGGACGATGTGAACATGATCGACCCGTTCCATCTGGAGGCTTACAACGAGACGGCCGTCAACTACAACCGCGATGTGGAGATTTTCCCGGTTCTCAACGCCATTCTGGCCGGCATCTGGGGCACCAGCCCCTACCGCAGTCCGACGGATATGGGTGTGAACACCATCGGCCAGTGCATCTGCGACGACGATGTGTGCCGCCGGGCGGCGCAGCAGGAAATCATCCGCCGCTATTACGCCGTCAGCTGCTCACAGCGGCAGGGACTGAGCGAGGCAAACGAGGTCTATAAGCTGGAGGTCCTGATGAAAAAATGCGGGGCCGGCATCGAGGACCGCCCCGTCGTCAAGGCCGCGCTGGACAAGGCCGAGGCCACCGGTGGGCCCGCCGTTGCCATCGAGCTGCCGGACGGGACCGTCGTCACGGGAAAAACCTCGTCTCTCATCGGCGCGAGCAGCGCCTGCCTTCTCAACGCGCTCAAGCAGCTGGCCGGGATTCCGGACCGCATCAAGCTGCTCAGCCCCTATGTCATCGAGCCGATTCAGCATCTGAAGGTGGACCACATGGGCAACCACAACCCCCGTCTGCACACGGACGAAACGCTTATCGCGCTGACCATCTGCGCCGTCTCCGACTCCAACGCCGCCGCGGCCATCGAATGTCTCAATAACCTCAAGGGCTGCGAGGCGCACTCCACCGTGATTTTGTCCCGCGTGGACGAAAACGTATTCCAGCATCTCGGGGTCAACATCACCTACGAGCCCGTCTACCAGACCAAAAAATTCTATCACGGCGGCTGATAAGCCGCCCGCCAAAAAGACAGCGCCGATTCGGAGTTCGGTTCCGAAACGGCGCTGTCTTTATATATCCTTCATGCGTTCAATATATTCTGCCGGGTACTTGGGGTTCACGCTGCGCGTGACGGAGCCGTCCGGACCCGGTCGCTTGGCGGAGCCGCCGGCGCCCATTGCCAGCACCGGGCATAATTCCTCCATCATGCAGATGTTATAGAGATTTTCCGTGCCCGGCTGCGCCCAGCCCACGTTTTCAAAGCCGCCGGACATATATTTCTGGCGATAGAGATAGTACGGCCGATAGCCCGCCGCCCGCAGTCCTGCCGCGGCATAGGAGAGCATATGCTCCACCTCCTCCGCCGTGGGAAGCAGCTCCGGATGCTCTGCCAGACGGGAGCCGTTTTTGATGGACAGGGTGTGGACCGTAATATTCTCCGCCCCCATGGCAATCAGTTCGTCCACGGATGCGGCAAAATTCTCCACCGTATCGGCGGGCAGACCGGCTATCAGGTCCATGTTCAGCTCAAACTCCCCCGCCTGCCGCACCATGGCAACCGCGCGGCGGATGTCATCCGCCGTATGGCGCCGACCGATGGCCTGCAGCACCTTGTCGGACATGGTCTGGGGATTGACGGACAAACGGCTGACGCCATGGCTGCGCAAGACCGCGAGCTTATCCGGAAAAATCGTGTCCGGGCGGCCGGCCTCTACCGTAAACTCCCGCAGGGCGGACAGATCAAAGGCCGTCTTCAGCTCCGCGCAGAGCCGGTCGAGCTGCGCGGCGGACAGCGTGGTCGGCGTGCCGCCGCCGATATAGACGCTGACCGGAATTTCTCCGGCCTCGCGGCACTGCTCGGCCTGGCGGTGAATTTCGCGGATCAGCGCCTGCAGATAGGGCTCCACCAGCCTGCCGGCCTTTTCGATTCCGTTGGAGACAAAGGAGCAATAAGCGCAGCGGGTCGGGCAGAACGGTATCCCGATATAAAGGCAGACCTCATGGGGCCCGAGACTGTCCTTCGCCGCGATGGCCGCGCGGGCGGTTTCGCCGCAGAGGCGGGCGCGCTCCGGCGCCACATCATACTGCTGCGCAAACTCCTCGACTGTTCCGCCCGCGCGCAGCATGCCGGCCAGAAGCTTGGACGGCTTGACCCCCGTCAGCGCGCCCCACACGGGCTTCGCGACACCGGAGGCCAGCGCCGCGCGGTAAAAGGAAAGCTTGACCGCGCGCTGCTCCTCGCGCCGACGCGTCAGCTCGTCCGTAAACGGACGCACAACGCACGACCCCTCCCGGACCATCCCGCCGCGCGTCAGACGGCAGACAGCGGTCCCGTCCGCCAGGGCAGCGACCACCCCGTCCCCCGCAGTTTCGCCATCCGTATACACCGGGCGTTCCTCCGGAAAGAGCGTAAGAAGCATCTGTTCCACCGCATAGCGGTAATCATGACCGATCAGACGAATATTCATAGCGCAAAAATCCTTGACAAACAAAAAAATATGCGAAATACTTATCGTGAGGTGATTTGCGGCCCCGGCCGAACCGTGGGTCCCGCAGAGAGTATTATAACACAAACGGCTTCACCTCGTAAACTATTCGCCATTCCGGGGAGGGACAGGACTATGAACAAGGACGTCATCATCGTCGGCGCCGGCCCGGCCGGTATTTTTACCGCCATCGAAATGCTGCGCCGCGGCTCCGAAAAGAAAATCATCATCGTGGAAAAGGGCAAGTGCATCGAAAAACGCCACTGCCCCAAGACCGAGACAAAAAAATGCCTCAACTGCAAACCGAACTGCGCCATTACCACCGGCTTTTCCGGCGCGGGCGCCTTTTCCGACGGCAAGCTGTCACTGAGCTATGAGGTCGGCGGCGATTTGCCGGAGCTCATCGGCTACGAACTTGCCCAGGAGACCATCCATTACACCGACGGAATCTATCTGGAATTCGGCGCGGACACCCACGTGGAGGGGCAGGAGGAGACCGAGGAGGTCAAGCAGATTCGCACCCGCGCCATCCGGGCCGGACTGCGGCTGGTCAGCTGTCCCATACGCCACATGGGCACCGAGCGGGCGCGCCAGATTTATGAAGACATCGAGCACTGGCTGGAGCAGAGAGGCGTGGAATTCCTGTTTGAGACCGAGTGCACGGGACTGCTGATGCGCGACGGGCGCTGCGCCGGCGTAACGCTCAGCGACGGCAAGGAGCTTTACGCTCCGGAGACCGTGGTCGCCACCGGCCGCCGCGGCGCGGACTGGCTGGAGGGACTGTGCACGGAGTACGGCATCAACCACGTGCCCAGCACTGTGGACATCGGCGTCCGTGTCGAGGTCCGCAACGAGGTCATGGAAACCATCAACCGCGTTTTGTACGAGTCGAAGCTCATTGGCTATCCGGCTCCGTTCAAAAACAAGGTCCGCACCTTCTGCCAGAATCCGGGCGGCTTTGTCGCGCAGGAGAACTATGACAACGGTCTGGCGGTGGTCAACGGTCACAGCTATAAGGAACTCAAAAGCGACAACACGAATCTGGCCATTTTGTGCAGTCACAATTTTTCCGTTCCCTTCAACCAGCCCATTGCCTACGCGCAGAAGGTCGGCGAGCTGACCAACATGCTCGGCAGCGGCCACATTCTGGTTCAGCGCTTCGGCGACATTCTCGACGGCAAGCGCACCTGGCAAAAGGAGCTGGCCCAGTCCAACGTCCGACCCACACTGCCGGACTGCGTCGCCGGTGACATCACCGCCGCGCTCCCCTATCGCTCGATGATCAACATCATCAACTTTATCCGCGCGATGGACCAGGTTGTACCCGGCTTTGCCGCGTACGAAACACTGCTGTACTCGCCGGAGCTCAAGTTCTATTCCAACCGCATCAAAATGGACAGCGCGTTCAACACCAACGTCCCGGGCCTGCACTGTCTGGGCGACTCCTCCGGCTGGACAAGAGGACTGATGATGTCCAGCGTCATGGGTGTGCTGATGGGCCGACTGCTTGTCTAAAATAGCTCGTTTAACATATTTTACAGACAAAAAACAGGAATCCGCGGATTCCTGTTTTTTGTATTTTCCCGTTTTATTTCAGCAGCGCCTCGATCTCTTCCATCGGCTGATAGCCGACGGAGGTCCGGACCACCTTGCCCTCCCGGAGGACGACAAGCATGGGAATGGAGTTCACGCGAAAGGCATCGGCAAGCTCCGGTTCCTCATCGACATTCACCTTGCCGACCTTGACAGAGTCGGCATATTTTTCGGCAATCCGGGCCACAACCGGCGAAAGCATCCGGCACGGACCGCACCAGGCGGCCCAGAAGTCCAGCAGCACCGGTTTGTCCGAGTGAAGAACCTCGCTGTCAAAATTGGTTTTTGTGATGGTCAGCTCCGCCATGAGACGACCTCCTTAATCGTTGGATTTGTAATAGAGCATGCAGTGGCAGTACCCCTCAAACGAGGGATCGGCAAGCTGGGCGCGGAATTGCTCGCACATGCATTTGTATTCGTCCTTGATTTCCCGGCGGCAGGGGCAGTACCCGCCGGTGCGCTTGAGCCCCTCCTTGACCGCAGCCACGATGTCCGCATCGGGATTGAGCGTTATTTTCATCTCGGGTCAGTTCCCCGCGCAGTGGTGCTCGGCGCAGTGGTCATGGCCGCAGGCGCCCTCGTGGTGGCCGTGATGGTCGCAGCGGGCATTGGGGTCATAGTCCAGTTCGCTGCGAAGCAGCGCCGCCACCGCCGCATCGGCCGAGCCGCAAACCCCGGCATAGAGGCGAATCCCGGCCTCGGCAAGCGCCATCTGCGCCCCCATGCCGATGCCGCCGCAGATGAGCACGTCCACCTGCTCTGTGTGAAGAAGCCCCGCCAGCGCGCCGTGGCCGCTGCCGTTGGAGGAAAGAAGCCGCTCGCTGACCACCGCATTGTTTTCCACCTTGTAGAGCTTGAACTGTTCGCAATGGCCGAAGTGCTGGAACACCTCGCCGTTATCGTAGGTTACCGCAATTGTCATGAATATGTCCTCCTTGAACAAAATCCGCCCCCGGGAAGGGACGGATTTTGTGATGGCGGAGAAGGAGGGATTCGAACCCTCGAAACCCTTTTGGGGTTTACACGATTTCCAATCGTGCGCGCTCGACCAAGCTACGCGACTTCTCCACGTTCTTGCCCGACTGAATTTTCAAGCTTTGTCATTATAAATGACCCATCCTTCAAAGTCAAGTCTTTCTTTAAAATATTCTATCGTTTTTCTTTGGGTTGCTTGACAGGAGTGCCGGGAACGGGTAGATTGGGAGGGAAAGAAGGTGGCGCTGTCGTGACAACGCGCGAGGACATCATCCGGCACTGTCTTTCCTATCCCGCGAGCTATGAGGACTATCCCTTTGACGACATCAACTGGACGGTCATGCGCCGCCGCGATACCAAAAGGGGCTTTTGCTGGATTTTCGAGCGGGAGGGCCGTATCTGGATCAATCTGAAGGACGAGCCCGCGTGGTGTCTGCTGTGGCGGGACTGCTTTGCGTCCGTTCTGCCCGCCTACCACATGAACAAGGAACACTGGAACTCCGTCATTATGGACGGCAGCGTTCCGTCCGAAACCATACAGGACATGATTGCCCGCAGCTACGCGCTGTGCGGGCCGAAGAAACAGAAAAAGGACGGCTGACGGCCGTTTTTCCCGGAGGTACACCATGGAACAAAACACAAGCTTTGTTTTGCACGGAGACGTCTGTTATTCGGACAGTCTGAAAAAACTAATCTGCCTGCCGGACGCTTACGTCGTCTGCCGGGACGGCCGGTGCGAGGGCGTATTTACGCAGCTGCCGGAAAACTGCCGGGATCTGCCGCTGCGGGACTTTGGGTCGCAGCTGATTATGCCCGGCATGACAGATCTGCACATCCACGCGCCGCAGTATGCCTTTCGCGGGCTCGGGATGGATCTGGAACTGCTCGACTGGCTGAAGAAATACACCTTCCCGGAGGAGGCCAAATACGCGGATTTGGAATACGCCAAAAGAGCCTACGGCGTGTTTGTCGACCGCATCCGCCGCAGCGCCACCACGCGCGCCGTCATGTTTGCCACCGTACACCGCGATGCCACCATTTTGCTGATGGATCTGCTGGAGCAGGCCGGGATTGCCTGCTACGTCGGCAAGGTCAACATGGACCGGGATGCGCCGGACGATCTGCGCGAGCCGGGTTTTCTGGCCTCCGCGTTCGAAACCTTCGGATGGATCAACGCCGTCAACGGAAAATACCGCTTTGTTCAGCCGATTCTGACGCCGCGCTTTCTGCCAAGCTGCTCCCGGTCGCTGCTGGAGGAGCTCAATCAGATCCAGATGGCATACAATCTGCCTGTGCAGTCACACCTGTCCGAAAACCCCTCCGAGGTGGAGCTGGTACACAAGCTGTTCCCGGAGGCCGCCTTTTACGCCGACGGGTATGAGAAATACGGCTTATTCGGCGGGGATGTCAAGACCGTCATGGCCCACTGCATCTATTCGACAGATGACGAGATTGAGATGATTCGCAAAAACGGCGTCTTTGTGGCCCATTGCGCCGCCTCCAACATGAATCTGGTCTCCGGGATTGCCCCGATCCGCCGGTATCTGGAGCTGGGCATCCGGGTGGGACTCGGCAGCGATGTGGCCGGCGGCGAGAGCGAGTCCATTTTCCGCGCCATCGCCGACTCCATCCAGGTATCCAAGCTGTACCGTCGGCTGGTTGACGCGAACAAGGCGCCGCTGAGCTTTGAGGAGGCTTTTTATCTTGCCACCGCAGGCGGCGGGGAATTTTTCGGCTCCGTCGGCACGTTCAAGCCCGGCTACGAATTTGACGCCATCGTCATCGACGACTCCTCCCTCAACGAGGGGCAGAGCTTTTCGGTGCAGCAGCGGCTGGAGCGCGCCGTCTATTCCGAGGCCGACGCCCGCTTCATCACGGCAAAATACGTCATGGGCTGCCCCGTGCGTCTGGACTGATCCCCTTTCTATGACAGCACCCGCCGACAATTTCCGGATTGTCGGCGGGTGCTGTTTTATTTAGGGCAATACCGCTCAATTCTTGGCATGCCATATGCCGGGAAACATTTCCCGGCGCATCTTACGCGCCGGAATTATGCAGCGCTGCCTTAGGTCTCGGGGAGCAGAACGGAAAACGGAAGCTGATCGAGAATGTCCTTCTGCCGGTCGATACCGGGATACACCTCCTTCAAACAAAGACCGTCTCCCGTCAGTTCAAAGACGCAGCGCTCCGTGACATACAGTACGCGCTGACCGGCCGCCACGGCCTGCGCGGCCGAAAAGCTGATGCTGGTGACATCGCGGCAAAGCTTTGGGATGTCACCTTCGCGCCGAATGTGAATTTCGCCGTCCGTCTCCTCCACCTGCAGCCCCTTGGCCGAGAAGGTCAAACAGAACACCACGGTCTTCGTCGCCGCCGTAATATTGGCAAAGCCGCCGACACCGGCCGACATTGTCTTGCCGCGGTGCACGTTGACATTGCCGAAGCGGTCCACCTCCAGCGCGCCCATGAAGCAGATGTCCAGCCCGCCGCCGTCGTAAAAATCAAACTGGGTGGAAAGATCGCAGACCATGTCCGCGCCGAGCGTCGCGCCGAAATATTGGCCGGACGCCGGCAGACCGCCCTGGCCGCCGGATTCCACAGTCAGCGTCAGCGTGTCCAGCACGCCGGATTTGAGCGCGTATTTGCCCACGGTTTCGGGAATGCCGATGCCGAGATTGACGATGTCTCCGGGACGCAGCTCCTGCGCCGCGCGGCGGCAGATGATGTCCGCCGCCGGATTGGCCCCCTTGCCGGAGCGGGAATTTTCTTCATTGAGAACATCCATCCAATAGCGCAGATGCGAAGACGGCACGTGGATGTCCCCGGAGAGCAGACGGGAGGTATCCTCCGCGGAGGGCTTGACCGCCGGAACCACCACAATCGCGTCCACCAGCGCGCCCGGCACAATAACGTCGCGAGGGCGGACAAAGTCGTGACGGATGCGGTCCACCTGTACAATGACCTTGCCGCCGTTCGCGTGAACCGCCTGGGCGGAAATGAGGGCATCGACGGTGACAAACTCGTCCTCAAAGGATATGTTGCCGTTCTGGTCCGCCGAGGTGCCCTTGATAATGGCAACATTGGCCTTCGGCAGGGAGTAATAGAGATACTCCTCCCCCGCAATCGTCACCGGCTGCACCAGCGAGGCATCCGTGGAAATCGCGTTCAGTCCCGGGCCCTCCACTCGGGGGTCGACAAAGATGCCGAGTCCGACCTTGCGGGCGCAGCCCGGCTGACCGGCGGCCTGGGCGCGGATGGCGTGGGAAATGGCGCCGAGGGGCAGATTGTACATCTCAAAGCGGTTTTCCTTTATCAGCGAGGTCGTACTGACCATACTGCCGTAATGACCGAGAATAAGCCGACGCACCGCTCCCTCGCGGATATAGGGCTCGGCACAGCGGTCCGCATCCCATTTGCCGAAGCCGGGCGCGGAGATGAGCGTGAGCTCCTTGGGCGAGCCGGTCCGGCGATAGCTTTCCGTTATCGCGTCGTGGATGGCCTCGGCATTGGAAAGTCCCAGAAAGGCATTGACCAGAACGACATCGCCGTCCCGAATCATCTCCACGGCCTCGCGAACCGAAATAATTTCAAACATGGCAAATCCCCCCGCTTTGCGTTTTATCCGATATCCGCCATTCCGCCGTCCACGGACAGGGCATGGCCCGTGATGTGACCGGCTTCCTCCGACAAAAGCCAGATAGCGGCCCGGGCAACATCCTGCGTTTGGCCCATCTTGCCCATGGGAATGGGAGGACCGTCGTCCCCGCCGGCCGAGGCCTCCGACCCGGAGGCCATGGAGTTTTTCATCAGCTCCGTACCGAGCGTCGGGCCCGGACAGACGGCGTTGACGCGGATACCCTGCCGGGCATATTCCACGGCGGCCGTGCGGGTAACGGCAATGACCGCCGCCTTGCTCGGCCCGTAGGCCCCGAAGCCGGGCGCCATGCGAAGACCGCCCACCGAGGCCGTATTGACAATCGAGCCGCCGCCGGACGCGAGCATGGCCGGGATTTCGTATTTCATGCACAGAAAGCAGCCCTTGGCATTGACGTCCATGACCTTTTCCCAGACCGACACGGGCAGCTCCGTCAGCGAATAAAACGGAACCCGGACACCATCGGGCCCGACCCCGGCGTTGTTGAAAGCGCCGTCCAGACGCCCGTAACGCTCGAGAATAAAGGCAACCATCGCGCGGACCTGCTCCTCCTCGGAAACGTCGCAGGCAAAGGCGACCGCCTCTCCCCCGGCGTCGCAAATCGCGCGGGCCGTATCCTCCGCTCCGGCGATGTTGTGGCCCGTCACGCAGACGACCCGGGCGCCCAGAGCGCCAAGCTCCAGCGCCGTTTCGCGTCCCATGCCGGTTGCCGCGCCGGTAACCAAAATCACCCTGTCGTTCATATTCATGCCGAATTCCTCCTTCATCGAATCGAGACCGCCGCCGCAAAAGCGTCGTTCACGGCATCACCGAGAACACGCCCTCCGCAGACGCAGTCTCCAATGACATATACACCCTCCGGATAGCGTTCGAGCAGCTCGTCCGCCAACGCACGGTCCGGCTCCACGCCGGTCGCAAGAACCACGCTGTCCGCCGCAAGAAGCAGACCGGATTCGGTCCGAACGCCCTGCTCCTCGATGGCGCTGACCGATTCCCCCGCCACGCGTTTGACCGAGAATTTGTCCATCTGATGCCACAGCTCGATGCGGTTGAAAACCGGAGTCTCCGGCGCCCATTGATTCTCGGCTCGACGGCCGACCAGCGTGACGGCATGACCCTCCATGGCAAGCATCAGGGCGCATTCGATGCCCGTCAGTCCGCTGCCGCAGACAACCACTCGGTGTCCAATGGGTTTTTGATGCAGCTCCGCCTGCGGCAGAGTCAGAACATGCTCCCTCTCCGCGCCCGGAATGGCGGACGACCGGAAGCGGGAGCCCGTCGCGATCACAACCGCGTCCGGATTGATTTCATCCACCAGTTCCGCGGTGACTGTCGTATGATACACAACGCGCACACCACAGCGCTCCGTCTCCGCCACGGTCCAGCGCAGATACTCGCGCAGATAGGTTTTGAAGGGGGCTTGCACCGCCAGCTTCAGCATGCCGCCGAGGGAGTCGGATTTTTCGTATAAGGTCACGTCGTGTCCCATGCGGGCGCAGGTCTGGGCCGCGGTCATGCCGCCCGGGCCGCCGCCGATAATCATCACTCTTTTGCGCTCGGACGCAAGCGACGCAAGATCCACCCTTCGTCCGAGCATGGGGTTGACCGCGCAGCGCATGGAGGTGCCGAAATTGTTGGCGTTGCCGCACCAGTCGCAGCGCGTACAGGGACGCACCTCGTCCGCGCGGCCGCGCACGGACTTGTGAATGAGCTCCGCGTCGGCCATGTAGGACTTGGCCATGACGACGATGTCCGCCTTTTCGGTCGAAAGAATTTCCTCCGCCTCCGCCAGAGACGTGATGTTTCCCACGACCGCCACAGGAACGCGCAGACGCTTTTTCGCCTCGGCCGCAAAGGACACGTTCAGACGCCGCGGCTTGAAATAGGTCGGGATGGTATAGGTGGAACCGTAATTAAAGAAAATATTGCCCCGGGAAATGTGGATGATGTCCACATATTCCTGCGCCCGTTCCATAAAGCGCAGACTTTCCTCCAGATGCAGACCGTCCGGCAGGTCCTCCTCGGCCGACACGCGGCACTCGACGACGACGTTCTCCCCCACCGCCTCGCGCACGGCCCGAAGCACCTCCAGCGGGAAGCGCATGCGGTTTTCAAGCGAGCCGCCGTATTCATCCGTCCGGTGATTCGACGCCGGAGAGAGAAACTGGGCCAGCAGATTGTTATGGGCGCAGTGGACCATCACGATGCGAAGACCGGCGTTTTTGCAGCGGCGGGCGCAGTCGGCAAAGCTGTCGCGGATATCGTCCATATCCGTCCGGTTCATGGGCTTGATGCAGCCGAGCGGCCCGCCGTTTAGCGGAACATCGGACGGGGCCAGCGCCGGAACGCGCGGATCGTGGGAGGAGCCGCGGCCGGCATGGGCCAGCTCCACGGACATTTCCGCCCCGTGCTCCCGCACCGAGCGGGAGAGCAGCTCCAGTCCGTGAATGCAGCGGTCCTCCGTCACGTTCAGTTCGCAGGTCCAGGCGGAGGAATCGGAATGAACCACCGGCGTATTACCGATGGTCACCCAGCCAACGCCCGTGTCCGCCTGCCAGGCGGCGTAATCGAGCATTTCCTGCGTCACATCGCCCTCCGGCGTGCACTTGAGCACCACGGTGGGCGCGTATTCCAAACGGTTTTTCAGCGTAACGCCGCGAATGGTCAGCGGCCGAAAAACGTGCGGGTAGCGATTGTTTTGAAGCATTCGGCAGGAATCTCCTTCCGTTCGATAGGATACCGCGAGTATATCATTGTCCGAACCTCGCGCG
>R18__coassemble_1280_pt1 | contig 44180 bp, 37 predicted proteins | sample R18__metabat2_low_PE_004 | metagenome-assembled genome bin R18
ATTCAGTTTCACCATCAAGCATCTACTTGACTATATCTTATTGACAGGACTATAATAAGCACAATATGGGGTGGTATTCCCCGGATTATTTGGGAAGGACTCGGTTTTTTTCTCACATGCTTTCTCTCAAACCAATCGAATTGGCCGACAAGCAATGGGTGGACGAGCTCGTTGCGGCGGAGGATTCTCCCTCGGCGGATTTCAGCTTCGGCATCATGTATCTGTGGGATGACCTCTATTCCCAGAAAATTGGCCGCATAGGGGACCGGCTTCTGGTCATGCCCCATTATAAGCAGGAGCCCTTTTTTGCCTGGCCGGTCGGCAGCGGCCCGCTCAAGCCGGTGCTCGATGCCATGACGGAATATCTCGCGTCAGTCGGCGCGCCGCTTCTTCTTCGCGGCGTCACAAACAATCATCTGGCCGAGCTGGAGGCCATCGATTCCGACATCCGCGTGACCCTGGACCGCAACACCTGGGACTACCTCTACACGGTCGAAAAGCTCTCCTCCTTATCCGGCAAAAAGCTCCACGGCAAGCGCAACCATATCCACCGTTTTGAGGCGGCCTACTCTTCCTCCTTCCGCCCGATGACGGCGGCGGACGGACCGGAATGTCTTGCATTTCTGGACGCCTGGCTTGCCGCCAGGGATCCGGCGGAGGCGGCGGACCTGGAGGACGAAAAAAAGGCCATTCACCGCGCCTTCACCTTCTTTGACGAGCTGGAGCTCGAGGGCGGCATGCTCTATGCCGACGGGCGCCTGGCTGCCTTCTGTCTGGGGGAAAAAATCTCCTCCGACACCTTTGACGTCCATTTCGAAAAAGCCCTGACCGAGGTGGAGGGTGCCTATTCGGTCATTAATCAGCGTTTTGCCTCTCTCGTTGCCGAGCGCCACCCGGAAATCCGCTTTCTCAACCGCGAGGACGACGCCGGGGACGAGGGTCTCCGCCGCGCCAAGGAAAGCTATTACCCCGACGCCATGGTCGAGAAGCACTCCGTTTATTTCCTTTGATTTTTAGTCGATGAATTATATTATCAATAATACGAAAGGATGAAGCACTATGGATTTTCAGAAAAAGCGTATGGACCGGCGGCACTTTCTGAAGGGGGCCGGCGCGGTCACCGTGGGCGTCACGGCGGCCGGCGTTCTCGGCGGCTCTGTTTTTGCCTCGGACGACGAGGTAGACGCGGCCTCGTCGGCAACCTCCGTTGCCGGCAGCGAGGTCCAGGCCGGCGGCGGCACCGCCTCCATCGACGGCATCACGCGCTATACCACCTATGTCAATGTGGACAAGATCGGCGTTCTGCAGGAAGCCTCCTCGACCGAGGAAGCGGACGTTGTCGTTGTCGGCACCGGCATCGGCGGTATGATGTGCGCCATGATTCTGGCCGAGCAGCGTCCGGAAGGGAAGTATGTCCTTCTGGAGAAAAACGATTACCTTGGCGGCAGCACACTCTATGCCGAGTGCAATACCCCCTCCGCCGGCAGCTCGAAGGCGGCGGCTTACAAATCCGGCGCCACCCAGGCGGCTTCCTCCAGCTTTATTAAGGACCCGATTCTCATCGCGGAGACCGCCATCGACCGCGGCAAGAACTCCGCCTGGCTGTTCACCAAGCACAACATCGGTTGGAGCGGCATGTTCTACGAGGGCGGCAACGGCCGCATCCCCATCCAGAAGCTCCAGGCGGAAATCGAAGCCGGCGGCGTCTATTCCGCCATCGACCTTCGCACCTCCACCCGCGCGTCGGCTCTTCTTGTGTCCGAAGACGGCTACGAGGTGACGGGTGTCCAGGTTCTCAACCCCGACGGCTCCTATACCAACATCACGGCGAAGGCCGTGGTTCTGGCGACCGGCGGTCTGAGCACCAACTTCAAGCTTCTCAGCTACTACACCGGCCAGGATGTCGAGCAGAAATGCCACGGTTGGGGAGCCGGTCAGGACGGTGACGGTCATCTTCTCGTCGAGCAGACCGCCCACGGTATGTGCAAGGGAATCACGGTGTCCAGCCTCTTCAACAACGTTCGCGGCTTTGAGTACGACTCGCCCCTCGGTGTCTGCGCCACCATGCAGCCCAAAAACCTCTACGTCAACCAGTACGGTGACCGCTTTGTCTCCGAGGCAATCAGCGACACCGCCGCCAGCGGCAAGCTGGTGGAACTGGCGGGCAAGGTCTTTTCCATCATGGGCCAGAATCTGATCGACGATTTCGAGGCCGGCGGCTGCACGCGCAAATATTCCGCCTTCTCCGACGCGCTGGCGGGTACGCCCTGTGACATCCGCTCCGAGTTTGAGAAATACAAGGACAACGAGAATGTCTACGTTGCCGATACCATCGAGGAGCTGGCCGAGCTCATCGGCGCGCCCAATCTGGTCGAGACCGTTGCCCAGTACGAGCAGGACTGCGCCGCCGGTTCCGGCGACAGCGTCTTCGGCAAGGCTGCGTCCAGCATGGTCTCCCTTGGCGCCGGTCCCTACTACGCGCTGCAGCTCTCCAGCGGCGTGCTCAACACCAACGGCGGCATCCGCGTCGACCGCAACTCCATGGTCTGTGACCCCTACTTCACGCCCGTGAAGGGTCTGTTCGCGGCCGGTGTCTGCTGCTCCGGTTGGGACGGCGAAATCTACGGCGGCGGCACCTGCCAGCCGGTGTCCATGTGGGGCGGCTCCAAGAGCGCGCGCTATATCCTCGAGAACTATCTGTCCTGCCCTCCGGCGGACGACTGGTTTGGCCCCGAGGAATACGGCGCCGGCAGTTCCGGCGGCGCCTCCGGCGGCGCGTCGTAAGCGCTTATTCCAACACATAAAAAAGGAAGATACAGCCGCGGCTGTACCTTCCTTTTTTTATTGAGTGGATTGGTATCAGTTATCCTCGCAGATGAACTGACCGGCCAGACGGCCGTGGGTGCCGGCCATGCCGATGGAGCTGCCGGCGCAGGGGGTGCTGTATCCGGTGCCGTACCGGCCGCCCAGTGAGTTGCCGCAGGTATACAATCCCTTGATGGGGTCGCGGTTGAGATCGAGAACATTCAGCCGCGCGTCCGTCATCACGCCGGACATCGTTACCATCGACGGAGAAGCGGAGAAGCTGCCGACGGAGCCGCTGCAGGCATAGAACGGCGCCTCGTCCACCGGGATCATCGCGCAGGCTCTCTTGCCGAAGTCGGTGTCGGCCCCGGCGTAGCACAGCTCGTTATAGTGCGCCACGGAGGCCAGGAAGTTCTCCTTCGCCTCGCCGCTGTAGCCCATCATTTCCGCCAACTCTTCCAGCGTGTTGGCGCAGGTGACGCTGCCGCCCATGCGCTCGGCCAGCGTGCAGCCGATGATGTTCGCGCTCTTACCGGGCTGAAGGGCGTTCATGCCGTCAATCATGTCCTGATAAAACTGCGGACGGCCGCCGTTCGGACCGGTGTGCTCCAGCCCGCTGTTGCACACGCCCTTGAACCATTTCTTGTCCGTCACCAAGCAGGCGCGGCCGGCCTTCTGGCGGCTGCAGGCCGTGGCGGCGGCGGTGATGTTGCCCTCGTTGGCGAAGCGCTTGCCCTCGGCGTTCAGCCACAGCATGGAGTTCGCGCCCCAGGGTCCGCCGGACGGACCGCCGCCCAGCAGCATCGTGCCGCGGGGGGCGGGCTCGATATAGCCGCCGGCCCAGCACATCATCTTGATGGCGTAGCCGTCGCTGCCGTCGCTGCCCTTAAAGCGGGCCTTAGTGCCGCCGCAGCGCTCGTTGCGTTCCATGTATTCGTTCAGCAGCGCCCAGCACATGTCGGGGTTGGAGCAATAGTCGCCGCCGGCCATGACAACGCCCTTGGTGGTGTTGATCTGGATGTATTCGCCGCTTTCGTTGTCCTGCACGATAATGCCGGTCACGCTGCCGTCGTCGTCCTGAACCAGAACATACGCGCTGGTGTTGTACAGAATCTGCGCGTCATAGTCACGCGTCGCCTTGTCCAGACACGCCTGCTGCACCAGACCGATTTTGGAGTTGGCGGCAACGCCGGAAATCTGGTGGTCATTGTATTCGCCCATGAACTGGCAGCTGGCAGCCCAGGTCTTGGTGCCCGGCCAGATGGGATAGTCCTTGCGCAGACAGTCGTAGATGTCGGCGCCGCTGGCCCATTTGTCATAGTCGAAGTTGGCCTGGATAATCAGCCAGCCGTTTTCCGTGTTGTCATAGGTGTAAACGCGCGGGTCCACGCCCATTTCCTTGGCAACCTCCAGCATGTGGTCCATGGTCGGGCCGGAGTTGTGGACATACAGACGGACGATTTCCGGGAAGGAACGGCCGCCGCCGCGGGTGATGAATTCGTCGACCACCTCGCCCAGATCGTACGGACCGAAGCCGGCCTGGTTGACCTGCACGTCGGAGTTCCAGCAGCCAAAGTCCTCGCCGTACCAGCTGTGCGTGTCCTCGGGGTGCTTCTCGATGGCGATGACCTTCGCGCCCTTTTCCGCCGCGGCCAGATATGCCTGCGCGCCGGAATGTCCCAGACCCACGACCACTACGTCGCAGTCCATGGTCTTGGAAACGATGGGCGTTTCGGGCTTGGTGCCAAGCCAGTTGCCGGGTCCGGCGTAGCCGAAGACGCGTTCTTCTGTGCTGTTGGCAACGACGACCTCGCCGCTGGAGCTGCCGCTGGCGCCACCGCCGCCACCGCCGCCACCGCCGCCGGAGCTGGTGCTGGCGGAGCTGGAGCCGTCGGCCTCGCCGGAGGCAAAGACGCTTGCGCCGAGCAGACTGACCGCCGCCGCGCCGGCGCCCAGCGCCCCGGCACCCTTGAGAAAGTCTCTTCTGGAAATGTGCTTTTTCTCCATGGTGATTTCTCCTTTACAGAATAGGTATTCAAAAACTTATTTGTTTGTTGTCACAGAGCGATTTGCAGCGCTTCTTCCATGAGTAAATCACGCGCGCATTCCTCCGGGACCCAGGGATGCGCAAGCGCCGGCTGCAGTCCGATTCCGGGTGTCAGCGCGTTGTCCCGGACCTCCGCGCTGACCGCCGTGGGCCAGGTCAGAATATACCGGTCATCCAGCTGTACGCGCACATCGGCGGTATAGCCCAGCGTGCCCGCGGTTTCGCGTCCGATGGACACAGCCCCGGCCCGCATCGCCGCCGCGGCGAAAACCTCTCCCGCGAACCGGCAGTCCATGTCCAGCAGCAGAATCGATTGCGGCATGCCGTAGGAGACGACGGGTTCCCCCTCGGCGCTGTCCGTCTCGCGGATAAAGCCTTTTCCGCTGTTTTCCCGCAGCAGACGCCGCCAGGACTCGCTTTCCGGTGTGTCCGGCAGCAATGCGGTCTTGACACGGCAGTTGAGCTCGGAATAATTGACATACACATCCGTCGCGCCGAAGAGAGCGCCGGCGTGCGTATCCTGCCCGACGACATAGCGCAGCAGCTCGCCCAGCTCGCTCTCGTCCCGGCCGGCGGTGTCACGCAAATCCCAGACCAGCCGTGAGCAGTCCTTCATTCGCGCCCGGTATTGCTTCAATCGTTGAGTAAGCGCGCCGGAACCGTCAAACGGACCGGGGCGGATAATGGCTGCGTCCCCTTCAAAGCGGACGGAGCCCGCGGCGGGGGAGCGGGGCGCGTAATGCCGCAGCGTAAAGACGGAGCCGTCCTCCAGACCGATGGCATTTGCCATGGTCATCAGCTCGTTCCAGTCCTCGCGCTCCGGAGCGGAGGCGGGGAAGAAGTCCTTTTGGATGGTGGCGCGGTGCTCGCGCAGCGTGCCGCCGTTGATGGTGTCAATCCGCGTGCCCACGGGCAGCGCTTTTTCGGCGTCGGCGCTTGTGACGTACAGACTGTCGCCGCAGCGTCTTACACGAAAGCCGCAGTCCTCCGGCACGTAGCCGCTCTCGGCCGTCAGCTCCAGCTGAAGATGGGCGTCGCCGATACAGCCGAGCATCTGCCGCACGTAGCGGTAAAAGCACAGCTCGTCCAATACGTCGTCGTGCCACGCCTGACCGATGGCCTGGTTATAATAGCGGGGGTCAAAGCGGTCCCCATATTCGCCGCAGCCCGCGTAATCCCGACGAAGGATGCGGACAATATCGGCATACAGTTCGTTAAATTTTCTTTCCATGTTTTCGATTATACTTTAATAAATTGCCCTTGGCAACAAAAAATCGCCGTTTCGGTTAAATTCGTTTAATTGATTGCAATTTGGTTGTGTTTTTCGGGGATGTATGATATAAAAAACAGGAAAGGTGTTTCCCTGGGAGAAGAGTGGAGGTGCGCTGTATGCTCGAAAAGCGAAATCCGTTTCTGGTTCTGCCGGTTGTTCTGCTGCTGGTCGCGGTGATTATGGCCGCCGCCATCGGCGGTGTGTATATGCTCACGGCGGACACCATCGCCGTCCAGGCGGAGGCCTCCCGTCAGGCCGCGCGGCAGTCTGTTCTTCCCACCGCGGCTTCCATGACGGAGCTCGCGCTGGACGATTCCGCCCCTGTGGATTATTGCTATGCCGGCTTCGCAGCGGACGGCTCCGCGGTCGGCTATGTCAGCCAGATTACGGTCATCGGCTTCGGCGGCGAGATTGAGATCACCATTGGCATCGACCTGACCGGTACCATTACGTCAATCTCCGTTGGCGGCTCCAACTTCTCCGAGACCTCCGGCCTCGGCGCCAAGACGAAGGAGCCCGCCTTCACAAACCAGTTTTCCGGCAAGAGCGGCGTCCTCGTCCTCAAGCAGGACATCGACTCCGTCACGGGCGCGTCCGTCAGCTCCGGCGCGGTGGTCGGCGGCGTGAACAAGGCCGTCGCCTACATGACCTCTCTTTTGTCTCTGACTACTTCGCAGACGGAGGAGCTTACGCTTACATCCGACCAGCTCGCGGTTCTTCTGCCCGGGTGCTCTGCGGTGGAATACATGGGCACTGCCTCCGATATTGACGGCTGGTGGCAGGCGGCGGACGGACGCTATATCGTTCAGGCCGGCTCCTTTGGCCGCGGTCTGATTACAGTCTATGTCGGCATGGAGTCGGATGGAACGGTCTGCGGCGTCATCGTCGGGGACGAGAATTTCTCCGAGTCCGAGGGCTACGGCGCCCGTCTGCTGGAGGACTGGTACGCCGCGCAGTTCATCGGTCTGTCCGGTGCGCAGAGCTATGGCAGCGGCGTCGACGGCATTTCCGGCGCCACCACCAGCTCTTCGGCCGCGCTGGAGGCCATCAACGCCTGTTTGACCTTTGACCCCGCGATGGCGCTTGTTGACACGCCTTCCCCGGCGGAGACCTCCTCCGAGGTTTCCTCCGGCGAGCCCGCTTCTTCGTCCGCTGCCGATCCGTCGGCTTCCACGTCTTCTGCGGCGGTTCCCACCGTTACGGAGGCCTCAATCGCGCAGACGTCTCCGGCGGATGCCGAGTCCGAGGCCAGCACTGCGGAGGAAAGCGCTCCGCCTCCGCCCCCGGAGCCAACCGTGGATGCCGAGTCCGAGGCCAGCGTGACGGAGGAAAATGACCCCACCCCGACACCCGTTCCGACGCCCACTCCGGCCCCGGCCGTGGATGCCGAGAGCGAGGCTTCTGTCGAGGAATAAAGGAAACGGACTTATGGGAAAAATCGGCTTTGGTGAGGTTCTTCTCATCCTGATTATCGCGCTGGTCGTGGTCGGACCGGACAAGCTCCCGGCCCTTGGTCGACAGGCCGGCAAGGCCGTCCGCTCGCTGAAAAAATTCATCAGCGACGCGGCAAAGGAAATGGACATTGACGAAGACATTAAATCCGTCCGCAAGGACATTGCGGACATCCAAAAGGACGTTCGCGACATCGGCAAGGACATCGAATCCTCGGTTGATTCCGTGACCTCTGTCACCGAGAAAGCCCTTCGTGACACCGAAAAGGCGGCGGACCTGTCCTCCGTGACGGTGTCCGACACCCCCCAAACCACACAGAAAAAAACCGACGGGGAGGAATCCACCCCGCAGGAAAAAGGAGAATAACTATGAAAATCGGCGTATGGGAACTTGTTTTAATCCTGGTCATCGTTGTCATCCTCTTCGGAGCGAAAAATCTTCCCAAGCTCGGCACTGCCTTCGGCAAGACCATCGGCAACTTCAAGAAGGGCATTTCCGAGGATCTGGAAGAGAGCGAAAAGGAATCCGCTGCTTCCGCCGCCGAGGATGGCAATAAGGAGGCATAATCATCGCATCCATACGGACGAAAACCGATTCAAGCGGTGAGATGACCATTGCCGGTCATCTGGCGGAGCTGAGGAAGCGGCTGCTCATCTGCGCGGTGGCCTTCCTCGGCTTTGCCGTGCTTTCTTTTCTGTTTATCCAGCCGTTTGTCAATGTTCTGCTGCGTCTGAGCACGCAGTTTCAGTTTGTGTATCTCTCTCCGTCGGAGCTGATGACTTCCTATCTGCGGCTGGCGCTGGTCCTTGGTCTGGTGTTTGCCTCGCCGGTCATTTTGTGGCAGGTCTGGGCCTTTATCAGTCCGGGTCTGACGCAGACGGAGCGGCGCTCCGTGCTCACGGCAATTGGCGCGGGCTTCGCGTTTTTTCTGATTGGCACGGTGTTCTGCTATTTCGTCGTGCTGCCGATGACGCTTGATTTCCTCTACAACTTCAACACCTCCACGGACATCACGGCCAACATTTCCTTTGAAAACTACATGACCTTTGTCCTTGGCATGCTGGTGGTGTTCGGCGTCGTGTTCGAGATGCCGGTGCTCAGCTATCTGCTCGCGCGCCTCGGCGTTTTGAAATCCTCTCTTCTCAAAAAAGGCCGCAAGGCTGCCATCGTGCTTGTTTTTATCGTCGCGGCGATCATCACGCCGCCCGATGTGGTTTCCCAGGTGATTACGGCGCTGCCGATGCTGCTGCTTTACGAGCTGAGCATCTATGTCTGCGCCATTGCCCAGAAGCTGCGCGGCGATGAGGAGGAAGAGGAGCCGGACGAGTCGGACGAGGAGTCAACCGAGCCCGGGCAAGGCTGATAAAAACGGACACAGGAGCGCTCCTTATGACAGGGGAGACTTCTGTGTCCGTGTTGTTATTGTGCGGTGTCGCCTTCGGTCATTCCGCCCGGGGCGGCAGTCGGCTGTCCATCCATTGCAGCACATCGCGATAAAATTCCTCGCGGTTGATTTCGTTGTGCATTTCGTGCCGCCCGCCGGGGTAGAGCCGGACGCTCACGTCGGTCAGCCCGGCTCTTTCCATCCGTTCGCCCACGGCGCGCACGCCCTTGCCCCAGGCGCCGACCGGGTCGGCCTCGCCGCTGACGAGAAGAATGGGCAGATCCTTTCGCATCCGGGCGATATTCTCCATACGCCGGATCCGGTCCAGACCGTCCATCATGTCCCGCATCAGCCCGGCCGTCGCGACAAAGCCGCACAGCGGATCCGCGTCGTATCGCCTCAGCACCTCCTCATCGCGGGAAATCCACGCGTTGGGGGAGGAGGGGTTCTCGATGCCCTTCAGATAGCTTCCGAAGGCCATGCTTTGCAGCAGACGGCTGCGGTATTTTGTCCCGTGCAGAGCGATTTCCGCGCCGGCGGCAGCCCGCCCGGCAAGGCAGACCAGCCCGTTCTGGTGCCCGGTGCCGGACAGTACGGCGGCTGTTGCGTCCTCCGGGTATTCAAACAGATAGGTTCTCGCGAGGAAGCTACCCATGCTGTGTCCGTATAAAATAACAGGCAGCCCCGGGTAATCCGTTGTTTCCCGCTCATAGAGCGTTTTCATATCCCGCACAAGAGTGGACCAGCCCTTCTGTTCTCCGAACCAGCCCGGCTCCTCTCCCGGCTGCAGACTTTTTCCGTGGCCCAGATGGTCGTTTGCGGCGACAAGATACCCCGCCTCCGTGAATATACCGGCCAGCTCGTCGTATCGGTCGATGTATTCCGCGACACCGTGAACCAGCTGCACAATGGCCTTCGGCTGCCCGTCCGGCAGCCATTCGGCGGCGTTGATTTCGGTTACGCCGTCGGCGGAGGGATAGCGGAACGAATGTTTCATGCTGTTCACCCCATACTCTTAGAGTTTTCTTTATGATATCGCGAATCGCCGCATTCGTCAATTCCGGAGGTTTCCATCATGGACGCTTATGTTCTTGCCCTGGACCAGGGGACGACCAGTTCCCGCGCTATTTTGTTTGACCACGAGGGGAATGCCGTTGCCAAGGCGCAGCATCCCTTTGAGCAACTTTATCCGCAGCCCGGCTGGGTCGAGCATGACCCCATGGAAATTTTGCGGACCCAGCTTCTCTCGGCGGCGGAGGCGCTGCAGGCGGCCGATATCCCCGCTTCGTCCGTGTGCGCCGTCGGCATCACCAATCAGCGGGAGACCACGCTTGTCTGGGAAAAATCGACCGGCCGCCCGGTCTGCAACGCCATCGTCTGGCAGTGCCGGCGGACCGCGCCTCTGTGCGAGCGGTTATCCGAGGCTGGGCTGGATTCCCACATTCGGGAAAAGACCGGCCTGATATTGGACCCGTATTTTTCCGCGACCAAAATTCGCTGGATTCTCGACGCCATACCGGACGGACAGCGCCGAGCGGAAAACGGCGAGCTTCTTTTCGGCACCGTGGACAGCTGGCTGATCTGGAATCTGACGGGGCGGCATGTCACCGATGTGTCGAACGCCTCGCGCACGATGCTGTTTGACATTCATACGCTCTTGTGGGACGAGCGAATCTGCGCCGCGCTTCGCATTCCGCTGTGCATGCTGCCCCGGCCGGTGTCCAATTCGGAGATATACGGCCGTGTTCAATCCGGTCTGCCCGGACTGGAGGCGCTCGCGGGCGTGCCGGTGTGCGGCGCGGCGGGGGACCAGCAGTCGGCGCTCCTCGGCCAGGGCTGTCTGACGGCCGGTCGGCTGAAAAATACCTATGGCACCGGCTGCTTCACGCTGATGAACGTCGGTGACAGACCGCTTCTCAGCCAAAACGGCCTTGTCACCTCCGTGGCGTGGACCATCGGCGGCAAAACCTCCTACGCTCTCGAGGGCAGCGTCTTCAATGCGGGCTCCACCATCCAGTGGCTTCGGGATGAGCTCGGTCTGATTTCCACGGCGGCGGAGTGCGACCGTCTGGCCGAGCAGGTGCCGGATAACGGCGGGGTATATCTGGTGTCCGCCTTTACGGGGCTCGGCGCTCCGTGGTGGGATCCCTACGCGCGAGGGACCGTAGTGGGGCTGACGCGCGGCTCCGGTCGGGCGCATCTGGCCCGCGCGGCGCTCGAGGGCATTGCCTTCCAGGTGGCGGATTTGATTGAAGCCATGAGCCGGGACGCGCTCTGTTCGACGCAAACCCTCTGTGTCGACGGCGGCGCCAGCGTATCGGACTTCATGATGCAATGGCAGGCGGATCTGCTTCAGTGTCCGGTGGATCGCCCGCAATCGGTGGAGACCACCGCGCTCGGCGCCGCCTTCCTCGCGGGGCTTGCGGCGGGGGTCTGGTCGGATGTGTCCGAGGTCCGCTCTTTGCGCAAAACCCAGCGCGTCTTCCGTCCGCAATGCTCTCCGGACGAGGCGGCCGAACGCCTGCGCCGCTGGCATCGCGCCGTCAACCGCTCCCGCGCCTGGCTGACGCCGGAAGAAAACGGAGAAGAAAACGGATAATACTTCGGCAACACCGCACAATTCTCGGCACGCAATATGCTTGGAAATATTTCCGGCATATTTCACAAAAATGCTCGGCAATACACAAAGTATTCCCTGCGCTTTTTGTTTCATCTGCCGAAAAATTTCCTAGCGCATCTTACATACCGGAATTATGCGGTGCTGCCTTTTCTTTTGCAGCGTTCCGCAGACCAAAAATCTGCGGAATGCTGCGAGGGTTACATAAAAAACCCTTGCTTTGTAACTTTTAATATGATATAGTACCAGTGGTTGAATGTTTTTCAGTGCCTGAGTGGGTTGTGTCCCACTTTTTTTATGAAGATTTTTTATTTGTCAGAAAGTGGTAATTATGGGCAAGGTGGAAAAACAGGTCCGCGCCCTCGTCGCTCCCATTGTGGAGGAGGAGGGGCTGGAGCTTTGGGATGTGGAATACGTCCGCGAGGCCGGTCAGTATTATCTCCGGATTTATCTTGACTCTCCCTCCGGCATCACCATCGACGACTGCGAGCGCGTGTCCCGCCGGGTGGACCCTCTCCTTGACGAGGCGGACCCCGTCCCCGACAGCTACATTTTCGAGGTCTCCTCCGCCGGTATCGAGCGGGCGTTGAAGCGTCCGTCCGATTTTCTGCGTTTCCTTGGCTCTAAGGCGGAGCTTCGCTTTTACGCGCCGATCAACGGCGCCCGCAGCGTGGTCGGTGTTCTTCAGTCCTATGACGAGCAAACCGGCGCCGTTACCATCGACGGGGTCACATACGAGCGAGATCGCATCGCCGACGCCCGTCTTCGTTCAGACGATATTTAACGGGAGGAATTCCATTATGAATGCCGAATTTTTCAGCGCCATCGAAGACATCGAACGGGAGAAAAACATCCCCCGCGAGTATATGTTCGAAAAAATCAACAAGGCCATGCTCGATGCCTTCCGCAAGGATAACCCCGCCGCGGCGGACAACGCCGTGGTCGAGATCGACGAGGATGCCAAAACGGTCGAGATGTACATTCTCACCGACGTGGTTGAGGAGGTCGAGGACCCTGCGGTCCAGGTCACGCTCAAGCAGGCCCGCAAGTATAACAAGCACGCCGTTCTCGGCGGCCAGGTCCGCGTTCCCGTGGAAACCAAGCAATTCGGCCGCATCGCGGCCCAGGTTGCCAAGCAGGTGATCATCCAGGCTATCCGCGAGGCCGAGCGCGGCATCATCTATGACGAGTTCACCTCCCGTGAGCACGAGATTCTCTCCGGCACGGTCTATCGCATCGACCCCCGCAACGGCAACATCTCCGTCAAGATTTCCTCTAACTCCGAGTTTACGGACGCCGTTCTGATGGCGAACGAGCAGATGCGCGGCGAAACCCTCTCCGAGGGCGACCATCTGCGCGTCTACGTGGTCGAGGTCCGCAAGTCGGCCCGCGGCCCGCAGGTCATGATTTCCCGTACGCATCCGGGCCTGGTCAAGCGTCTGTTCGAGCTGGAGGTTCCCGAAATCGCGGACGGTACGGTGGAGATTCGCTCCATCGCCCGCGAGGCGGGCTCCCGCACCAAGATGGCTGTCTTCAGCCTGCAGCCGGATGTGGACGCCATCGGCGCCTGTGTCGGCCCGCGCGGCGGCCGTGTCTCCGGCATCGTCGACGAGCTCGGCGGTGAAAAAATCGACATCATCCAGTACAGCGATGTCCCCGAGGACTACATTGCGGCGGCCCTTTCTCCGGCCGAGGTCATCAGCGTTCGCATGAGCGAGGACGGCCGTTCCTGCCGCGTGCTGGTGCCCGATAACCAGCTTTCTCTTGCCATCGGCAAGGAGGGCCAGAATGCCCGCCTCGCCGCCAAGCTGACCGGCTGCAAAATCGACATCAAGGCTGCCAGCGAGGATTACTGATGCCGCAGCCGCAGCGAATGTGCGCCAGCTGCCGCAGACATGCGGACAAGTCCTTCTTTCTGCGTGTGGTGCGCAGCGCGGACGGCGCGGCGGTCTTTGACCCGACGCAGGTCATGCCGGGGCGCGGCGCCTATCTTTGTCCCGAAGAGACCTGTCTCAACCGGGCGCGCAAAACCTCTCTGCTCAACCGTCATCTCTCCATTCACACAGGGGACACGATTTATGACGAGCTCCAACAATACCTGCGCTCCCGCGCAGATGGATCCACTTAAGTATTTTTCACTCGCCGCCAAGGCCGGACAGCTTTTTACCGGTGCCGACACCTGTATCAAGGCCCTGGCGCAGCGCAAGGCAAAATGCATCGTTCTGGCCTCGGACGCTTCCGCAAACGCCGTTCGGCGCGCGGAGGGCATGCTCTTCGGCCGGGATGTGCCGCTCTGTCGTTCGCCTTACACCAAGGACCGGCTTTCTCAGGCCTGCGGTCGTGGGGCGCCCGTTGCCATTGCGGCCATCGGCAGCGACTCGCTGGCACAGGCATTTTTGTCCGCTGTCCGTTCACTTCAGCAACAGGAGGTATAATCCATGGGAAGCTTATTCCAATACAGGTTGCACGAGGTGGCCAAGGATTTCGGCCTCACCTCCAAGGTCATTACGGAGATTTTGACCGAGTATGCCACCACGCCGAAAAATCACATGCAGGTCCTCGAGGACGAGGAGCTCAATGTGATCTTTGAATACCTCACCCAGCACAATCAGGTTGCGAGCATTGCCGAGGTATTCAGCGATACGGCGCCCGCTGCCCCCGCTTCCAAGCCGGCGGAGCCCGCTGCCGCCGCGGATGCCTCCGCCCCTGCGGACAAGCCCGCCTCCGAGGCGGCCGCCCCGGCCAAAGCCGACAAGCCCGTCAAGCAGCACGTTCCCCGTCAGATGCCGGAAAAGCGCGTCGTCGATACCCGCGGCTCCACCGGTACCAATCTGTCCAAATACGACGAGCGCTTTGACAACATGGCCGGCGAACGAGCCCAGAAGATGAAGCGCGGCAAGGAGAAAATCGGCAACCGCAACAAACAGCGTCAGCAGTCCGCTGCCGCCTCGGCCAAGCGCCGTCAGGAGGAGCGCGACAAGCTGCAGCGCCTCCAGCTCGAAATCGCCAAAAAGGCTCCCACCAAGGTTCAGATTCCGGACGAAATCTCCGTTGGCGAGCTGGCCTCCCGTATGAAAAAGACCGGCGCGGAGGTGGTCCGCTGCCTGATCAAGATGGGTGTCATGGCATCCCTTTCCGATACCATCGACTTTGACACCGCGGCCCTGGTCGCGATGGAGTTTAACTGCAAAATCGAGCGCGAGATCGTCATGACGGTCGAGGAAAAGCTCATCGATGTCCACGAGGATACCGAGGACGAGCTGCAGCCGCGCGCCCCCGTCGTTGTCGTCATGGGCCACGTCGACCACGGTAAGACCTCTCTTCTCGACCGGGTCCGCGCCGCGAATGTCGCGGCGGGTGAGGCCGGCGGCATTACCCAGGCCATCGGCGCCTATACCGTCACCATCGACGGCAAGCCCGTTACCTTCCTCGATACCCCGGGTCACGAGGCCTTTACCTCCATGCGCGCCCGCGGCGCCATGGTCACGGACGTTGCCATTCTGGTGGTTGCGGCCGACGACGGCATTATGCCCCAGACCGTCGAGTCCATCAACCACGCCAAAGCGGCCGGCATTCCCATTGTCGTCGCCGTGAACAAGATGGATCTGCCCGGCGCCTCCGCCGACCGCATCAAGCAGGAGCTGACCAACTACGACCTTGTCAGCGACGAATGGGGCGGCGACACCATCATCTGCCCGATTTCCGCCCGCACCGGCATGGGCGTGGACAATCTTCTTGAAATGCTCACGCTGCAGGCCGAGATGCTCAATCTTCGCGCCAATCCCAACCGCGCGGCCAGCGGCACCGTGGTTGAGGCGCGTCTGGACAAGGGCCGCGGCCCCATCATGACCGTCCTGGTCCAAAACGGCACCCTTCATCAGGGGGATATCATCATCGCCGGTACGGCCGTCGGCCGCGTCCGCACCATGATGAACGACAAGGGTGAGCGCGTCACCGAGGCCGGTCCTTCCGTCCCGGTGGAGATTGCCGGTATGAGCGACGTCCCGATGGCCGGCGACAACTTCAACGCCGTCGCGGACGAACGCATGGCCCGCGAGCTGGTCGAGCAGCGCAAGGAGGAGGCCCGCCGCGCGGCGAACGCCGGCGCACCCAAAAAGGTCTCTCTCGACGATCTTTTCGCCCGCATCCAGCAGGGCGAGATGAAGGATTTCAACATTATCGTCAAGGCCGATGTCCAGGGCTCTGCCGAGGCTGTGAAGGCCTCTTTGATGAAGCTCTCCAACGACGAGGTCCGCGTCAATGTCATTCACTCCGGCGTCGGCGCCATCAACGAGTCCGACGTCATGCTGGCCTCCACCAGCGACGCGCTGATTGTCGGCTTCAATGTCCGTCCGGACAGCGCCGCCCGTGACAGCGCCGCCCGTTCCAAGGTCGAGATGCGCATGTACCGCGTCATTTACGACTGCATCAACGAGGTCGAGGCCGCCCTCAAGGGCATGCTGGCGCCCAAGTTCAAAGAAAGTGTCATCGGCCATGCCGAGGTTCGCCAGACCTTCAAGGTTTCCAAGGTCGGCACCGTCTGCGGCTGCTATGTCCTCGACGGCAAAATCGTCCGCAACTGTCAGGTCCGCGTCCTGCGCGACAACATCGTTATCTTCGAGGGCGATCTGGCCAGTCTCCGCCGCTTCAAGGACGACGTCCGTGAGGTGGCTTCCGGCTACGAATGCGGCATGCAGGTGGAAAAATTCAACGACATCAAAGAGGGCGATGTGATTGAATGCTTTGTGATGGAGCAGATCAATGGCTGAATATCGAATCAATCGCATCAATGACGACATCCGCCGTGTCCTGTCCGAAAAGCTCACGGAGGTGAAGGACCCCCGCGTGCACCAGGGCATGCTCACCGTTGTCCGCACGGATACGACCGGGGACCTCCGCTATTGCAAGGTCTATGTCAGCGTCTTCGGCGAGCACGACGACAAGGAGCTTCTGCGCGGGCTCAAGTCCGCCTCCGGTTGGCTCCGACGCGAGCTGGGCGCCTCGCTGAACCTGCGCTACACCCCGGAGCTTACCTTTGTGGTGGATGATTCCATTGCACACGGGGCTTATATCAACAATATGATTCGTGGATTGGATATACATCATGACGAAGACAATCTCGCTGAGTGAATGCGCCGCCTTTCTGCGCGGGCGTGACACTCTTTATATCCTCACTCACAAACGACCGGACGGCGACACGCTTGGCAGTGCCGCCGCCCTTTGTCATGCGCTGCGCCGTCTGGGAAAGACGGCCTTTGTCCTTCCGAATGCGCAGCTTACGGAGACCTATGAGCCCTTTCTGCGCCCCTATCTGTGCGACGATTTTCCCGCCGGGGGGACAATTGTCTCTGTGGATGTGGCTACGGAGCGGCTTTTCCCGGACGGGTTTTTGGGCGGGGTCGAGCTTGCCATCGACCATCATCCGACCAATTCCGGCTTTGCCGCGCTGACCTGCTGCAACGGGGACAAGGCCTCCTGCGGAGAGATTATCCTCGAGCTGCTCGACGGTCTTTGCGGCGGTCCGGACCGGGAGGAAGCGGAGCTTCTTTATATCGCCGTTTCCACGGACACCGGCTGCTTTGTCTATGCCAACGTGACGGCGGAAACGCACGAGGCGGCGGCCCGCCTTATTTGCGCCGGTGCGGACATCCGGCCCTTGAACAAGCTCTTTTTCCGTACGGTCAGCCATTCGCGCATCCTGCTGGAAAGCTATATTTACGGCGCTATGCGCCGCTATCGTGACGGGGAAATCAACGTCGCCCTCGTCACGCTCGATATGATTGCGCGCGCCGGCGCCACGGAGTCCGACTGCGAGGACCTCGCGGGGCTTCCCGGTCGGATCGCGGGCAGCCGCGTTTCGGTCACCTTGCGCGAAATGGCGGACGGCGAGTGCAAAATTTCCGTCCGCAGCGGGGAGGACTTTGATTCCTCCGCGGTCTGCGCGCTCTTCGGCGGCGGCGGTCACAAACTGGCCTCCGGCTGCAGCATTTATGCCCCCCTCGAAGATGCCTGCGCCCGCATCGTCCGGGCTATCGACGAGAGACTGTCATGAACGGAATTTTACTGGTGGATAAGCCCGCCGAGTGGACCAGCATGGATGTCTGCGCCCACCTGCGCGGTGTTCTGCACGAAAAGCACATCGGCCACACCGGTACGCTGGACCCCAATGCCACGGGACTTCTGGTCGTTCTGGTCGGCAAGGCGACGAAACTCGCCCGTTTTTTAGAGGCGGATGAGAAGGTCTATGAGGCCCGCATGCGTCCGGGTCTTGTCACCGACACGCAGGATATCTGGGGCAATACGCTCTCCGGCGCCTCATGGCAATATGACCCGGACCGGCTGGAGGAGGCGCTTGCTGCCTTTCGCGGTCCGATTGATCAGCTTCCGCCCATGTACTCCGCCATCAAGCGCAAGGGAAAAAAGCTCTATGAGATTGCGCGCCGCGGGGGAGAGGTGGAGCGCGATCCGCGCCCCATTGTGATTCACGAATTGACGTGTACGGGCATCGGCGAGGACGGGGATATTCTCCTTCGCATCCGCTGCTCCAAGGGTACCTACATCCGCACGCTCTGCCACGATATCGGAGCGGCTCTTGGCTGCGGGGCGTGCATGTCTGCCCTGCGGCGGACGGCGGCGGGCCGCTTTTCTCTTTCGGATGCGCACACCCTGGAGGAAATCCGCGAGCGGGGCGAGGAGCTTCTTCTCCCGCCGGAGCTTCTGCCGGAAAGGACGGATGTATGAGTTGCCTGCGACGGGTGATTGCCCTTGGTTTTTTTGACGGGGTTCATCTTGGCCACCGGATGCTGCTTGCCCGCACCCGCGAGCGCGCGGCGGAGCTTGGCGCGACACCGGCGGTCATCTCCTTTGACGCGCACCCGGACGAGGTGGTTTTCCACCGCCCGGTCCGTCTGCTTGGCACGACGGCGGAGCGGCGCGAACTGATTGCCCGCGTCGGCGGCATTGAGGATATACTCCTGCTCCACTTTGACGACCGCATGATGCGCATGCCGTGGGAGGTGTTCCTGCAGTCTCTGACGGACGAGCTTGGCGCCGTGCACCTGGTCATGGGCGAGGACTTTTCCTGCGGCTACCGGGGCGAGGGCACGGCCGAACGCCTATGCGCCCGCTGTGACGAGCTCGGCATCGGCCACGATGTGATTGCCCAGATGTCCCTTGACGGCGTGGTGGTCAGCTCCACCTATATCCGTGAGCTGATTTCGGACGGCCGTATGGAGGAGGCCGCGCGCTATCTCGGTCATCCCCATTCTATCAGCGACACCGTCTCTCTCGGCTTCAAAATCGGCCGCACCATCGGCGCCCCGACCATCAACACGCGTATCCCGGCGGGGGTCATTGTGCCGCGCTTTGGTGTCTATGCGACCCGGGTCTATCTGCAGGACGGGGCTCATCTGTCCGTTACCAACGTCGGCGTCCGGCCGACATTCGGCGGGGGAGAGGATGTCACCGTGGAAAGCCACATTCTCGACTTTCAGGGCGATCTGTACGGCAAGGAGGTCCGGATTGAGTTTTATCACTTCCTCCGCCCCGAGCAGCGCTTTGAAACGGTCGAGGCGCTCCGTCTTCAAATTGAACGGGACAAGGACTCCGTCCGTCGGTATTTTTCCGCGTTGGGATAAGATGAAAACAAGCCGCGCCGCTTTCGCCGCATCCTGCGCGCGGGAGTGATGCGCTCCGGACATAAAAAACAGCAATCCGTCCATTCGGTGCGGATTGCTGTTTTTTTGTTGACGCCGCCTCAGCTCTCGGCGGAGGCGCTTTTTTTCTTTTTGGAGCGGCTGTGGCCGCGCTTGTGGCGCCGGGGAGAGGACATTTTGGCCTTGAAGGAGGATTCCATCTTGGCGTCCGCGCGATAGACCAGCCGGTTTGCCAGCCAGGCGCCGTCGTCCTGCGTGTGCAGCCGGATGCGAAGCAAAAATGCGCCGTGCTCCTCGCACCGGGCCAGCGCCATATAACGTTTGTCCCCCTGATTGACCCAGCGGGAGCGGGTTAGTCTTTTTCCGCAGTCGGGGCAGCACAGTTCCGTCACGGCGGGGTCCGCCCACAGCGCCTCGCGGGTGTTGTGCGGGTCGGACACGGTGTGTTCGATAGGGTCGGGGCCGTCATCGCTGTTATCCCTGCGCTGTCGCACGTGGCAGGACAGCTGCTTGACCAGCGTGTGATACCCCGCGATGCCGCTGAGCAGATCCAGATGCGAGCATACCAGCGCTGTGTTGTACGCATCGCCCAGCGCGTCGTGCGCCGTGCGGGTCTGCTCGATGCCGAAATGCTCCATCGCGGTTTCCAACGATTTCTGGTTGCGGTCGCCGTCTGTCTGCAGGTTGTAGATCAGCTGCAGATTGATCCATTCGCCCATCCAGTCGATTTCCATGTCGTGGATGATGAGATTCTGCTCCATGATGCCGAAGTCGTCGTATCCCCAGGTCATGAAGGTGCAGTCCTCGCCGCAGAACTCCCAGAATTTCTGCATCGCGTCCGGAAAGCTCAGCCCGTTGGCCAGCCGCTCGTCGTCAAAGCCGGTAATTTTTTTGACCCGGTAGTGCATCTTGCGAAACCACACGGGCCGCACATCGGCCTGAAATTCCTCCCCGGGGGTAAAGTCGTCATTGAGCTTGACGGCGCCGATCTGGATAATCTCGCCCCGCAGATGAATCGGCAGATGGTTGAACACGGAGGCCTTGGAACTCATGGCCTGATTCCATTCCAGGTCCAGAACGATATAAGACATAAAGATGATTCCTCTTTCTCTTTTTTCAAAACGGTATTGTACCATAAATACACGGGAATAACAATATACAGATTGCCTGTCACCTGAACCTGTGGTAAAATAAGCGAAAAATCATTTGGGAGGCTGTTTATTGTGCATGGCTTTACCATATCCGCGGCGGGTAAGGCGACGGGCGCCGTTGTTACTCCGCCGGATTATACCGACCGGGAGCTTACTTCTGTTGTCACGGACAGCCGCGAGGTCATCCCCGGCTGTCTCTTTGCGGCGCTGACCGGCGCCCGCAGCGACGGCCACGACTTCATCCTCGCTGTATCGCAGGCGGGCGCGGCGGCGGTCTTGTGCGAGCGGGTCGTCCCGGACTGCGCCGCCGTACAGCTTTGCGTGGCGGACGTCGCCGCGGCGCTCAAGGCGATGGCGGCGGCTTATCGCGCGCTGTACGCCATTCCCATGGTCGGCATCTCCGGCAGCGTCGGCAAAACCACGGCCAAGGAGATGATTGCGGCGGTCCTGTCCCGCCGCTTCCGCACGCTCAAAACCGAGAAAAATTTCAACAACGAGCTCGGCGTCCCCAAAACGCTCTTCCGTCTTGAACCGGAGCACGAGGCCGCCGTGGTCGAGATGGGCATCTCCGATTTTGGCGAGATGACCCGTCTTGCCGCCATGGTGCGTCCGGACATTGCCGTTTATACCAAAATCGGCGACGCCCATCTCGAGGCGCTCGGCTCCCGCGAGGGGGTCCTGCGGGCCAAGACGGAGCTTCTGCCCTTTATGCCGCCGGACGGTGTGGTTGTCTGCAACGGCGACGACCCGCTTCTCGCATCCTTCGACTTCGGGAAGAAACGCGTTTTGTGCGGCGTTTCGCCCTCGTGCGATGTCCGTGCGGAGGAGATTCGCCATGCGGGGCTGGAGGGGACGGATTTCCTCCTGGTATCCGGGGAAATCCGCCAGCCGGTGCACATCCCGGCGTACGGCGAGCATCTGGTCTCCGCGGCGCTGCTGGCGGCCGGCGTCGGTCTCACACTCGGTCTGACCGCGTCGGACATCGCAGCCGGTATCGCGGACTATGCCGCCGTCGGCAGCCGCGGCCGCATTCTCGCCCTCGACGGCGTCACCGTGGTGGATGATTGCTATAACAGCAATCCCACCTCCGCCATGAGCTCCATCGCGTCTTTGGATAATCTGCCCGGCCGTCCCGTGTGCATTCTCGGCGATATGCTCGAGCTTGGCCCCGACGCGCAGGCGCTTCATCGCATGGTCGGCCGCTTTGCGGCGGAGCGGGGGAATGTGGTCCTCGCCAGCGGCCCGCTGTCCCGTTCGCTTGCGGAGAGCGCCGGGGGGACCTGGTTTGCGTCGAAGGAGGAACTGATTGCCGCTCTGCCGGACCATATTCAAAAGGGGGATGTCATTCTGGTCAAGGCATCTCACTCCATGGCGTTTGAGACCATTACCGCCGCCCTCGAGAGGCTTTTTGCCCCCTTGCGTTAATTTTGTGATTTTCCTTTTCTTCTTCGGGCATTGTGGTATAATAGTCGTGTTTAAAATCTCAGAAATTTGTGTTTTAGGAGGCATTTATGTTCAAAATTGTCAGCAAAAGGCCCCTGAACATTGCGGAAACGGTCGTTGAGTTCGTGATCGAAGCTCCCCTCGTTGCCCGCAAGGCGAAGCCGGGTCAGTTTATCATTTTCCGCCTGGACGAGTTCGGTGAACGCGTCCCCGTCACCATTGCCGCGGCCGACCCCGAAAAGGGCACGGTCACCATCATGGTGCAGCCCGTGGGCTTGACCACCCGCATGCTCAACCTCCTCGAGGCGGGCGACAGCATCGCGGACTTCGTCGGTCCTCTCGGCCGCCCCACCAACATGGAGGGCCTCAAGAAGGTCTGCGTGGTCGGCGGCGGTGTCGGCAACGCCATCGCTTACCCGGTTGCCAAGGGCATGCATGACCGCGGGATCGAGGTCGACATGGTCGCCGGCTTCCGTTCCAAGGACATCGTCATTCTCGAGGATGAGATGCGCGCCGGTGTCACCAACCTTTACATCACCACCGACGACGGCAGCTACGGCGAGGCCGGCTTCAACGTCACCAAGATGAAGGCTCTTCTCGACGCCGGCAACCAGTACGACGAGGTCATGTGCGTCGGCCCCACCCGCATGATGCAGCGTGTCTGCGACGCCACCCGCGAGTACGGCATCCGCACCATCGTTTCCATGAACCCCATCATGCTCGACGGCACCGGCATGTGCGGCGCCTGCCGTCTGACGGTCGGCGGCGAGACCAAATTCGCCTGTGTCGACGGCCCCGAGTTTGACGGTCATCTGGTCGACTGGGACGGCATCATCAAGCGTTCCACTTACTACGCGGAAGAAGAAAAAGAGGCAATGGATCATATCTGCCGCATTACGGGAGGAGTCAGAGAACATGGCTAATATGAGAGCTACCAAGAACCCGATGCCCGAGCAGGAGCCTCTGGTTCGCAACAAAAATTTTGACGAGGTCGCCCTCGGCTACACCGCCGAGATGGCCATCGACGAGGCCAAGCGCTGCCTCAACTGCAAAAATCATCCCTGCGTGAACGGCTGCCCGGTCAACGTCCGCATCCCCGAATTCATTGCCCAGGTTGCTGCCGGTGATTTCGACGAGGCGTATCGCGTCATCACCTCCACCAACTCTCTGCCTGCCATCTGCGGCCGTGTCTGCCCGCAGGAGAACCAGTGCGAGGGCAACTGCGTCCGCGGCATCAAGGGCGAGAGCGTCGGTATCGGCCGTCTCGAGCGCTTTGTGGCGGATTACCACATGACCAACGGCCACTCCGACGGCGCCCCCGAAAAGCCGGAATCCAACGGCCATCGCGTGGCGGTCATCGGCTCCGGCCCTGCCGGTCTGACCTGCGCCGGCGATCTGGCGCGCAAGGGCTACGACGTCACCATCTTCGAGGCCTTCCACAAGGCGGGCGGCGTTCTGGTGTACGGCATCCCCGAGTTCCGTCTTCCCAAGGCCATTGTCGCCAAGGAAATCGCGAAGCTCGAGTACTTCGGCGTCAAGATTGTCACCGACGCGGTCATCGGCCGCGCCGAGAGCATCGACGAGCTCTTCGAGGAGGGCTACGAGGCCGTCTTCATCGGCTCCGGCGCCGGCCTGCCCCAGTTCCTCAATATCCCCGGCGAGAACCTCCTCGGCGTTTTCTCCGCCAACGAGATTCTGACCCGTACCAACCTCATGAAGGCCTATCTGCCGGAATACGACACTCCCATCCACATCGGCAAGCGTGTCGCGGTGGTCGGCGGCGGCAACGTCGCCATGGACGCCTGCCGCACGGCCAAGCGTCTCGGCGCGGAAGAGGTCTACATCATCTACCGCCGCGGCAAGGAAGAACTCCCCGCCCGTAAGGAAGAGGTCGAGCACGCCGAGGCCGAGGAGATCATCTTCAAGCTTCTCAACAACCCCGTCGCGATTGAGGGCGACGAGTCCGGTCATGTCACCGGCATTAAGGTCGTCAAGATGGAGCTTGGCGAGCCCGACGCCTCCGGCCGCCGCAAGCCGGTCGAGGTCGCGGGCAGCGAGTATGTCATCCCCGTCGATTCCGTCATCATCGCCATCGGCACCAGTCCCAACCCCTTGATTCGCACCACGACCCCGGGTCTCACGGCGACCAAGAAGGGCGGCATCGAGGCCGACGAAAAGGGCGCCACCTCCCGTCCCGGTGTCTTCGCCGGCGGCGACGCGGTCACGGGCGCTGCCACGGTCATCAAGGCCATGGGCGCCGGCAAGGTTGCGGCTGCCGGTATCGTCGAATACCTCTCCAACCTTTAATCCGTTTTCGAGGGACCGCATCCGCCGGGTGCGGTCCTTTTTTCGCCTTGACAAAGACGGAAAAAAGCGTATTATACCAATGATTCGCGAGCCCGCCGAACGGCCGCGGGCGCATGCCGAAAGGCAGCGCGTGAGGAAAGTCCGGGCTCCGTAGGGCAAGGATAACGGGTAACGCCCGCCGATGGCGACATCAGGACGAGTGCAACAGAAACAGACCGCCGCCCCTTCGGGCGGTAAGGGTGGAAAGGCGGTGTAAGAGACCACCCGGCGCTTTGGCGACAATCCGCCGCTGTAAACTCTATCCGGAGCAACACCGTGGAGGGGAACACGACCGGCCCGGTCTCCCCGTGGAGGTGGCTTGAGCATGGCGGCAACGCCATGCCTAGACAGATGGCCGTTTAAGACAGGACCCGGCTTACAGACGGACTCGCGAATCATATTCCAATAAATTTAACCATGCCCTCTTCCCTCCGACAGCAGTCGGAGGGAATTTTGTAATTTGCGTTTTTTTAACGACAAAAATGGACGAAGCCACCCGTTATACTACGCATAACGGGATATGGCATCCCTTGACAGGAATACCATATCCCATTATACTACGCATAAAGAAGCCTTCCGGACGGATGAATGAGAATTCAGAAGCGGAAGGCTTTCTCGTAAATTCAACGTGTTTTGGGAGGAAAAAATGGGCTGGTTGATTTTTTTTGGCTGCGTGATTGATTTGATAATCATGGGATTTATTGCCTCGGAATTTCGGCATATCGCGGCGAAGAAAGGGTTTGATGAGAGAAAATATTTCTGGTGGACTTTTCTCCTCAGCTTTATCGGAATGCTGATGGTGATTGCCCTGCCGGATCATGGAGTCAATAAAACGGTTGTGCCTGTGAACACGCAGCTTGAAGACGATGAGCTTCCGGATCTGTAAAGAGGTGCTGCAATGAGTGATCGTTATACCCGCCTATTTTTGCTGGCGGAAAATCTGTACACCCCCGGTAGTCCGGTGATAATCGAAGCCGGTGCGCTGCTCAAGGACAATCAAACAGGACAAGTCCTGGCGCAGCTGAAGCTAAAAAATATTAGCGATCGAAAAATTGCCTCAGTCCGTGTTCTTTTGACGACGTATGACACCGCCGATCGTCAGATAGGTGATGCTGTCGAAAAACAGTATCTGGACGTGGCCGCCGCGCCCGACGTGGAATTCGGGCAGAAAGTTCCTCTCCCATTGCCGGATAGCACGACACGGTCGTTTGCGGCTGAGGTGTCAGAGGTGGTCTTTGCAAACAAGATGATCTGGAACGCTGACGCGGGGTGTGTGTGGAAAGCGATTCCTAGACCAAGCGAACAGTCGGCTGCGCTGAGGGACCAGGAAACACGAAAACAGTATTCCCTTGAGAACGGCGGCTGTTTTATGGCGATGGACTATGAAGACCTGTGGGTCTGCACCTGTGGTACGATAAACCGCGAGGACGAAAGTTGCTGTCGCAAATGCGACCGCGTCCATGCCGAACTGCAGAACATTGACATGGATGCGCTTGCAGCCCGCCGGGATGCCCGTGTGGCCGAAGAAAAGCGCCTCGCCGCCAAACAAGCCGAGGCCGCCCGCCTTGCTGCCGAAAAAAAGGCCGAAGCAGCGCGTCTGGCGGCAAAAAAAGCCCGGAAAATCGCAGTCATTCTCGCCTCGGTTGCCGTGGCTGCCGTTGCTGTGATGCTGCTGTTGACCAGGGTGATTATCCCGGCGGTAAAGTATAACGCGGCCGTCAAACAAATGAACGCCGGTGAGTACGAGGCCGCCATCGCGGCATTTGAGGCTATGGATGGCTATAAGGATTCTGACGCGCAGATTGACGCCTGCGAAACGGCGATACTTGACGAGGAATATGAGGCAGCGGTTGCTCTACTGGACGCCGGCGAGTACGAGGACGCCATCACCGCGTTCACGGCGATGAATGGCTACAGCGAAAGCGCGGAACAAATCCTGGAATGCCGCTATCGTCAGGCGGGAGAGGTATATGACTCCGGTTCCTATGATGAGGCCTATGCTCTCTACCTTGATCTGACCGGCTATAAGGATGTTGACACGCTGCTGAAAACGGACGACAATCTTTTAGCAGTAGCAGCAGCGTATCGTGCGGAATGGACGACCGTCGGCAATGTGGTAACCTTCGGCGCTTATGAGCAGGACAATAACACCTCAAACGGCAAGGAGGCTATTGAGTGGATTGTGCTGGATGCAGACGGGGACGATGTGCTGGTTATCAGCAAGTGTGCTTTGGACGTTCAGCCGTATAATGAGGAACGGGAATCATGCACCTGGGAGACCTGCACGCTGCGCAGCTGGCTGAACGGAACCTTCTATAACGCCGCCTTCAGCGCAGAGGAGCAATCGCAAATTCAGACCACGACAGTGACGGCGGATAAAAACCAGAAGTACAGCACCTCGGCCGGAAACAACACGCAGGACAAGGTGTTTCTGCTGAGCGTCACAGAGGCGGAGAAATATTTTTCCTCGGATACGGACCGCCAGTGTGTTCCGACGGAGTACGCAATTGCCCAAGGGGCATATACAAGCCGCCGTGATTCAATAGGTGGCAAAGCCACCTGCTGGTGGTGGCTGCGGTCGCCCGGCAGCGATAGTGATCTCGCCGCGTGTGTCGACTATGACGGCTCGGTCAGCTTCACTGGTCTCCTTGTCCACCGCGGTAGTGGCTGTGTTCGCCCCGCTTTGTGGATCCATCTGGACTCTTAACTCTTCGCATCTCGACATCATCCACTCGCGCAACGCGCGAAATCTACCTTCTCCCGGTCCCGGTGGAAGCGAAAGGACAGCAGAAACGCAGCGCATGAAGGAAGGGAACCCAGAGATCCGCCGCAAGGGGGCGAAAATTTTTGGATTTTTGGGGTGATTCGTTATGGAACGGAAGCAAAGCGAACGGACGGTCATCATCCCTTCTTTCGGGCAAATCTTTATGAAAACGATAGGGAATTCGAGTTCGGGAATACCGATCGGACAGAGGAGCTGCGGCTCCTCTGTTTTTTTTGATGTCTTTGATGTCATAATGATACCATCTGTAGTAATTTTCATCTTTTCTCGCACAAAATATTGCGATATAATGCACAATGTATGATTAGAATGGGATAGGAGGGGGCTTGTCCCTTTTGTTCCGTTTCATCGGGAGGCACTGATTTTGACATTACGGGACTATATCTCCTCACTGGAGGGGAAACGTGTTTCGGTGATTGGCTTTGGCATCTCCAACCGCCCTCTGGTTCAGCTATTGGCCGGCAGTGGGTGCCGGCTGACCGTGCGGGATCGCTCGGCGCGGGAGGCGCTCGGCGATGAGTGTGACGGGCTGGAGAGCGCGGGCGTGCGCTTTGTCCTCGGGGAGGATTATCTCGAGGGGCTGGACGAGGACGTCATCTTTCGCACCCCCGCGCTGCTGCCGGACCGGCCGCAGCTTGCGGCGGCTGCGGCGGCGGGGTCGCTGGTCACAAGCGAGATGGAGGTCTTCTTCCACCTCTGCCCATGCCGGGTGATTGCCGTGACCGGCAGCGACGGAAAGACCACCACCACTACGCTGATTTCCGAGCTGCTCAAGGCGCAGGGATACCGCGTTTGGCTTGGCGGCAACATCGGCCACCCGCTGCTGGCGGAGGTGGACGGGATGGGGGCGGAGGATCTCTGCGTGCTGGAGCTCAGCTCCTTCCAGCTGCACAGCATGCGCTGCGCGCCGGATGTGGCGGTCATTACCAATCTCTCGCCCAATCATCTGGATATTCATTCTTCGTACGAAGACTATATCCTCGCCAAAAAGCAGATTTTCGCAAACCAGAACCCAGCCGCCCGGCTGGTGCTCAACGCGGATAACGCCGTAACGGCCGCTCTCGCGGGCGAAGCGCCGTCCGAGGTTTCGTGGTTCAGCCGCCGGAATGCGGTTTCGGCGGGCTGCTATCTCGACGGCGAGGGGCGGCTGTGCCGCGCGGACGGGAAGGGCGTTCTTCCCGCTGCCGAGCTTCGGATTCCCGGTGACCACAATGTCGAGAACGCTCTGGCGGCCCTTGCGGCGACGGAGGGGCTGATATCGGATGAGACGGCGGCGGCCGTTCTGCGCCGATTCGCAGGGGTCCCGCACCGGCTGGAGACGGTCTGCGAATGCCGCGGTGTGCGGTTTATCAACGACTCCATCGCCTCCAGTCCCAATCGCACGATAGCGGGGCTGTCCTGCTTTAGCGATAAGCTCATTCTCATCGCCGGGGGCAAGGACAAGGGCATCCCCTTTGACGCGCTGGGTCCCGTGGTGTGCGAGCATGTGAAAACACTGATTCTGACCGGGCCCACGGCGCAGACCATCCGCGCGGCGGTGGAAGCCGCGCCAAACTACCGGCCGGGCTGTCCGACGATTCGCCTTATCGAGGATTTTCGCGACGCGGTGATTGCCGGCGCCGAGAGCGCCGGGGCGGGGGATGTGGTTCTTCTCAGCCCCGCCTGCACCTCCTTCGATCGCTTCCGGAATTTCGAGGAACGCGGCGATACCTTCAAGTCCATTGTTAAGGAGCTGACTGCATCATGGAACTGAAAGCGCTGACACGGACGTTGTGCGCCGTTTGCGCTCCCTCCGGGGACGAGGACGCGCTGCATGGCGTAATCCGGGACTATCTGGCCGATATCGCGGACGAGATTTCCGTCGATGCCCTCGGCAATCTGCTCGCGGTCAAACGCGGGTCGAACGCAGACGCGGGCAGCGTGATGCTCTCGGCTCATATGGACGAGGTCGGTCTGATGGTCACGGCGGTGGAAGACGGTTTTTTGCGCTTTGCGCCGCTGGGCGGCGTGGATGCGCGCATGCTGCCGGCGCGGGAGGTCCGCGTGCTCTCCGATCCGCCGGTGAACGGCGTGATTGACACATTGCCTCCCCATCTGCTCAAGCCCGGGGAGAGCGAGAACGCCGTTAGCGTGGACCGACTCTGCATTGATACGGGTCTTTCCCACGAAGAGGCGGAGACGCTCTGTCCACCGGGGACGCGCGTGGTGCTGCCCGGCGGGGTCGAGGAACTGATGAATGGCTCCCTTTGCGGCCGGGCGCTGGATAACCGAAGCTGCGCCGCCATCGCGATGAAGGCCTTTGAGCTTCTGGCGGCGGAGGAACGACGCGGCGATTTGGTTCTGCTGCTTACCTCGCAGGAGGAGGTCGGTTCCCGCGGCGCCGCGGTCGGGGCGTTCGGTCTGCGGCCGGATGCGGCGCTGGTGCTGGATGTGACGCACGCCGTTACGCCGGACGCAAGCGATGTGCCGTGCCGCTGCGGCAAGGGCGCCGCCATCGGCATCGGGCCGAATATGAATCCATCTGTTACAAGGCGTCTGATCGCGCTGGCGGAGGAAAAGGACATCCCCTGGCAGCCGGAGCCTCTGCCCGGCAGCAGCGGGACCGACGCGGCTGTGTTGCAGCTGACGGAGGCGGGGCTTGCCACGGGGCTGATTTCCCTGCCGCTCAAGTATATGCATACCCCGTCGGAGGTGGTCCGCGTGGAGGATATGCAGTCCGTTTTACGGCTTGTCACGGCGTTTGTGACAAGCATGGGGGAGGTGTAATCATGCTCGATACGCTGGAAACCTTGTGCTGTCTGGACGGTGTGTCCGGCGCGGAGGACGAAATCCGTGAATATATCCTCGAACGCTGCATGCCCTATGCCGATGAGATTACCACCGACGCGATGGGCAATCTTCTGGTCTTTCGCAAGGGACGCGTGACGCCGCCGCACCGGGTTATGCTCTGCGCGCATATGGACGAGGTCGGTCTGATGATCATGTCCGTCACGGACGAGGGCTATCTTCGCTTTGCGCCCATCGGCGGCATTGACCGCCGCGTTCTGCCGGGCAAGAGAGTGTTTGTCGGGCCGGACCGCGTGCCGGGGGTGATCGGCAGCAAGGCCGTGCATCTTCTCACGGCTGAGGAACGCAAAAAGGCGCCGGCGGCGGAACTTTACATCGATATCGGCGCCGCAAGCCGGGACGAGGCGTCCAAATATGTCCGCATAGGCGACAGCGCCGCGTTTGACGACGCGCTGGTGCACATGGGGGGCGGCTATATCAAAGCGCGCGCCATTGACGACCGCGTCGGCTGCGCCTGCATGCTGGAGCTGCTCGAGAGCGATCTGGCCTGCGATTGCTGGTTTGCTTTTACTGTGCAGGAGGAGGTCGGCAGTCGCGGGGCCCGGGTGGCGGCGTGGTCGCTCCGGCCGGAGCTTGCTCTGGTGCTGGAGGCCACGACGGCGGCGGATATTCCCGGCGTCAGCGGGGCGGACCGGGTCTGCGCGCTGGGGGCGGGACCGGTCATTCCCTTTGCCGACGGCGGTACGCTGTACGACAGGGAGCTTTGTTCCCGGCTGATATCCCTGGCGGAGGAACACAACCTTCCCTGGCAGACCAAGACCCGCATCACGGGCGGGACGGATGCCTCCGTCATCCAGCGCTCCCGGGCCGGGGTGCGTACGGCGGCGCTGTCCGTGCCGGTGCGCAATCTGCATTCCCCGGCGTGCGTGGCGAAGCTCTCGGACTGCGAGGGCCAGCTGCAGCTGGCGGGGCTGTTTCTGGAGGCGGTCGGCAAATGAATATTTTACCCGAGGTCCGCGCGCTGGCGGAGGAAATTCTGCCCACGCTCGAGGACCGTTTTGCCGAGCTTGACCGGCTGGCGATGGATAATACCGAGCGCGTTCTCGATGCCTTCCAGGCGGAACGGGTTTCGGAATCCATGTTCTCCGGTACAACGGGCTATGGCTATGACGATATCGGACGGGATACGCTCGACCGGATTTATGCCCGCGTCTTCGGGGCGGAGGCGGCGCTGGTGCGTATCGGCTTTGTCAACGGCACGCACGCAATTGCGGCGGCGCTTTTTGCCGCTTTGGCGCCGGGGGACAGACTGCTGTCGCTGACCGGTCTGCCCTATGACACCATCCGCACGGTCATCGGTATCGAGGGCGACGCGGTCGGGTCGCTGAAATATTACGGAATCGGTTATTGCCAGTGTGATATGGACGAAGACCCGGCGCCGTATCTCGCGGATCCGGCGGTGCGGGCGGTGCTGATTCAGCGCTCGCGGGGCTATGATCTGCGGCGGGCGCTTTGCGTTGAGGAGCTTGAACAGCGCATTGCGCGGGTCAAACAGCTGCGGCCGGACGTTTTTGTGATTGTGGATAACTGCTACGGCGAGTTTACGCAGCGGCGCGAGCCGACCGCCTGCGGGGCGGATTTGTGCGCTGGGTCTCTGATCAAGAATCCCGGCGGCGGCCTCGCGCTGACAGGCGGCTATATCTGCGGCAGAAAAGAGCTTGTCGAACGGGCGGCGTACCGGCTGACCGTGCCGGGCATTGGGGCGGAATGCGGCGCGTCGCTGGGTCAGAACCGCGCGATGTACCAGGGCCTGTTTGTGGCGCCCCATGTGACGGCGCAGGCGCTGAAGACGGCGGTTTTCTGTTCGCGGATGCTCTCGCGCCTCGGCTTTGCCACAAGTCCCGACGCCGTGGAGGAGCGCGGCGATATTGTCCAGACAATTACGCTGGGCAGCGCGGACAGACTGGTTCGCTTCTGCGCGGGGGTACAGGCGGCCTCGCCGGTGGACGCTTATGTCTCGCCGGAGCCGTGGCAGATGCCGGGGTATGATTGCGAGGTTGTAATGGCGTCCGGCGCCTTTGTGTCGGGGTCGACCTCGGAGCTCGGCTGCGACGGTCCGCTGCGGGAGCCCTATGTGGCCTATATGCAGGGCGGACTGACGAAGGAGGCCGGCTTCCTTGGCGTCATGAGCGCCATTTCGTCCATGCTGGCGCAGAGGGAATAAACCGGCGTTACGGATGCCCGTCGCTGTCTTATACAAATACAGACCGGGAAGACCTTTTTGGAGGGTCTTCCCGGTCTGCTTGTTTTTTTGCGCCGTGATTATTTGCCCGGCATGTTCCAGCCGTGATGGTCCGTGTGCAGCAGATGATGGCTGAGCGGACCGAGAGGCTTTTCGAAGTAATCCTCGTAAATGGCCTTGATGTCCGGGTTTTCGTGGCTGAAGCGGATGGGGGACTCGCGGTCGAGCTTCCACAGATGGTCGCCGCGGACCTCTGCCATTTCGCAGCCGTCCACAATGGGCTGTCCGCCGCCGCCGGCGCAGCCGCCAGGGCAGGCCATGACCTCCACGAAGTCATAGGAGACTTCGCCGGCCTTGAGCGCCTCGATCAGCCGGCGGGTGTTGCCCAGACCCGAGACCACCGCCACGCGTACATCCCCCGCGCCGGGGATGGAGAAGACGGCTTCTTTCCAACCGTCCATGCCGCGCACGGCCGTGAAGGTGTCTGCGTCGGGGTTGGTGCCGGTGATCAGATAGTATGCGCTGCGCAGCGCCGCGTCCATAACGCCGCCGGTTGCGCCGAAGATGACGGCGGCGCCGGTACCGGTGCCCAGCGGGGAGTCGAACTCCTCCTCCGGCAGAGCCTCAGGCCGGATGCTCTTGGCGTGAAGAATGCGGGCAAATTCGCGCGTCGTGATGACGACGTCCACATCGGGATCGCCGCAGGCGTCCTTCATCGTCGGCAGAGCGCATTCGCTCTTTTTGGAGGAGCAGGGCATGATGGACACGCAGAAGATGCGGTGCGGGTCAACGCCGATTTTTTTGGCAAAATAGCTCTTCGTGACGGCGCCGAACATCTGCTGCGGGCTCTTGGCCGTGGAGAGATTATCCGTGTATTCGGGGTACTGGCCCTTCAGGAAGCGGACCCAGCCGGGGCAGCAGGAGGTGAACATGGGCCAGCTGTATTCGTCGCGATGCGTAAAGCGCTCGATGAACTCGCTGCCCTCCTCCATAATGGTCAGATCGGCGGTGAAGTTCGTGTCGAACACGTAGTCAAAGCCGATGCGCCGCATTGCAGCTGCCATGCGTTTGGGTGTGGCGAAGTCACGGTCGACGCCGAAGCTCTCCGCCCACGCGGTACGGACGGCGGGCGCTACCTGGACCACGGTGATGATGTCCGGATCCTCCAGCGCGTCGGCAAGACGGGCGGTGTCGTCCCGGGCCTGCAGCGCGCCGACGGGGCAGTGGGTAATGCACTGGCCGCAGAAGGCGCAGTCGGACTCGAGAATCGTGCGGTTGCCGGAGACATTGACGGTGGTCCGGCCGCCGGTGTTCGCCAGATCCCAGATGTTCAGCGACTGAATCTTGTCGCAGACCTGGATGCAGCGCATGCATTTGATGCACTTGCTCTCGTTGCGAATCAGCGGCGCCGTGGGGTCCCATTCGTTTTCGGCGCAGACAGTCTTGTACGGCATGTCCAGAATGTTCAGATCGTTCGCCAGCTTCTGCAGACTGCAGTTGCCGCTGCGGAAACAGGTGGGGCAGTGGCAGTCGTGCTGGGACAGAATCAGACGCAGATTGTTCCGGCGCGCCTTACGGGCGCGGGCGGAGTCGGTATGGATGACCATGCCCTCCGTGACGGGCGTGTTGCAGGCGGCGACCAGACGGTCCAGTCCCTCTACCTCCACCACGCAGACACGGCAGGCGCCAATCTCGTTGATGTCCTTGAGATAGCACAGCGTTGGGATGACGATGTTGACGGTTTTGGCCGCATCCAGAATGGTGGTTCCTTCCGGAACCGAAACGGCCTTGTTGTTGATGATCAGATTTACCATTGCTCCTGCCTCCCTCCACGGAACGACCCAAAGCCGTTGTGATCGCAGCGCAGGCAGCGCTCGCATTCGGTCATGGCGCTCTCGTCGGTCAGACCGCATTCGATGCAGTCAAAATCGTTTTTGCGCTCCAGCGCGACGCGCATGGATGTGTTGAAGCGGCCCCACAGGGGTTTGTTGGAGGCCTCGGCCTCGGGGATGACAACGTCCACGCTGATTTTGTGGTTGCAGCCGAGGAAACGGTCAATGCTGGCTGCGGCGTGCTTGCCGCCGGCGATGGCGCGGATGGCTGTCGCGGGGCCGGTCACGCACTCGCCTCCGGCAAAAATCTTGCCCTGGGAGAAGATGCGCCCGTCCGCCTCGGTGTCCAGCGTGCCGCGGGTGATGGGGATGCCGGCTTTTTCGAAGATGGCGGTTTCTACCTTTTGGCCAACGGCGACGATGACCACGTCGGCCTGGATGCATTCCTCGGGCAGATTGGCGTCCACGGGGCTCGGACGGCCGCTCGCGTCAATCGGGCCGGGCAGCTGGGGCTTGACCCAGACGGCGGTGACTCGGCCGTCCTTGTCGCCCTCGATGCGGGCCGGGGCTTTCATGGTGATCAGCTCGGCGCCCTCGGCCAGAGCGCCCTCGACCTCCTCCGGCGTGGCCGTCATGTCGCGCTGACGGCGACGATACACACAGTAGACGTCCTTGGCCCGGCAGCGGATGGCGGTACGGGTGACGTCCATGGCCACGTTGCCGCCGCCGATGACGACCACGGTTTTGCCGCTGAAGTCCGGGTAATTGCCGTCGCCGATGCCGCGCAGCAGGTCCACCGCGGACACAACGCCCTTCAGCCCCTCGCCGGGGACGCGGGCGCTGCTGAACGTATGCGCGCCGACGGAGATATACAGCGCGTCAAAGTCCTTCACCAGCTTTTCAAGCGCGACGTCCTTGCCGACGTCAATTTCGGTGCGGACCTCAATCCCGGTGGACAAAATGGCCGCGATGTCGCGGTCGAGCTGTTCCCGCGGGAATCGATAGGCGGGGATGCCGTAGCGCAGCATGCCGCCGAGCTTTTTGCGCCGCTCGAAGACAGTGACCTTGTGACCCATCAGCGCCAGATAGTACGCCGCAGTCAGACCGCAGGGGCCGCCGCCGAGAACGGCGACCTTCTTGCCCGTTTGGTCGGCGCAGGGGGGCGCCGTCACGTCGGTGGAATTGTCCACCGCGTAGCGCTTGAGGCCGCGGATGTTGATGGCGTCGTCCAGAATGCCGCGGCGGCAGTGCGACTCGCACGGATGCTCGCAGATGTAGGCGCAGGTGACCGCAAAGGGGTTGTCCTTGCGGATCAGACGGACCGCGTCCTCGTTTTGGCCGGCGCGGATAAGGGAAATATACCCCGGGATATCCACGTTGGCCGGGCAGTAGGAGACGCAGGGGACCGGCGCCGCGAAGCTGCCGAGACAGCGATGTTTTTTGACGTGTTCAACGAAGTCCTCACGGAAGTTTTTCAGGCTGTTGAGAACAATCTGGGCCGCGTGATATCCGATGGCGCAATCGGCTGAATCATACACCGTGTTCGCGGTGTTTTCGAGAAGAGTGATGGTCTCCTCGGTGGCGGTGCCGTCCAAAATGGACGAGAGGAGAATGACCATCTGACTCAGACCGACCCGGCAGGGCACACATTTGCCGCAGGATTGACTCTGACACATGACGAGAAAACTCAGGGCGAGGTCAACCGGACAGATGCGCTTGGAGCTCGTGCTCAGACGGCGGGACATCTCGGCATAGAGACGATCGGCCGCCTTGTCCGTCCGGTCAAAACCGTTTTGCGTTTGACTGCTCATGGATTTCACCTTCTTTAAATTTTGTAGCAAGTTTATAATATATAAGCGTTTTGCATTTGTAAATAATAATTTAATGTTTGTCAATCGCGAACATGTGAGCTTGTCCGGTGGATATTCGCGGGTAAAAACTTCACTTGCTATTGGGAATATGCTTTGGTATAATAAGATGTCATAGAAGTAGTATAAACGATAGGAGCTGTCCGCCTTGAACAAGGACTTTAATCGTTTTCTTGCGCCGGGTGCCCGGATGTACGGCATCATTCTCGTGCTGTTTTCCGCGGGTACCTATATTCTCACGCGGCAGCTGATTCTTTCGGCTGTGGAGCTGGGCTTTGCGCTGCTGTTGATGATTCTGTCTGCCGTTACGGACCGTACTCGCCGCCGGCGGCTGGTGGAATATATCGAGTCCGTCACCTACGATGCCGAGGAGGCCAAGAACAACACTCTTATCAATTTTCCGCTGCCCATCGCGGTCTACCGACTGGACACCGGTCTGATTGTCTGGGCCAACCAGCAGTTTTTCTCCATCTGCGGCAAGTCGGGTCCGGTTTTTGACGTGCCGATTCAGTCGTTGGTCGAGGAATACGACGGCAAGTGGCTTTCCGACGGCAAAAAGCGCTGCCCCAATCTGGTCACGGCCGACGGTCGTCAGTACCAGGTCCACGGCAACATCGTCCGCGGCAAGGGCGAGAGCGCCGAGACCGGCTACATGGGCATCACCTACTGGGTGGATGTCACCGATTACGAGGACATCAAGTCCGAGTTTGCCGGCGCCCGCCCGGTGGTGGTTGTCATCATGCTCGATAACTACGACGAGATGATTCGCAGCGCTCCGGAACGCTCGGCGGCGGAAATCCGCAATCTGGTGGAGGACCGCCTTTCGGTCTGGCTGGGGGAGAAGCACGGTCTTGTCCGCCGCTACGACCGCGACCATTATCTCTTTGTCGGTGACCGGCGCAGCTTCGGCGAAATTACCACGGAAAAATTTTCGATTCTCGACGCGGTGCACGAGGTTCTCAACCCCGCCGGCATTCACGCAACGGTCAGCATCGGCATCGGCTATGACGGCGCCACGTTTGAGGAGAACTTCAACTTTGCCAATACGGGCCTTGACATGGCCCTGTCCCGCGGCGGCGACCAGGTGGTCATCCGCAATCGGGTCGGCTTTTCCTTCTACGGAGGTCGGGCTACCGAAATCGAAACCCGCACCAAGGTCAAAAGCCGCGTTTTTGCCAATGCCCTTTCTTCCTTTATCCGCGATGCCAACACAACCTATATCATGGGCCACAAAATGGCGGATCTGGACACGCTTGGCGGAGCGGTCGGTCTGTGCTGTATTGCGCGCAAGCTCGGCCGCAGGGCGCGCATTGTCATGGATCCGGAGCATAACAGCTGCGGCGAATTTCTCGATGCGCTGCGCCGGAATAAGGAATACGCGGATCTGTTTGTCACGCCGCGGGAGGCCATGGTTTCCTCCAACGGCCGCAGCCAGCTGATTGTGGTGGACACCAATCGCCCGGATGCGCTGGAGGACGAGGCGCTTTTGCGCGCGATGAACCGCGTGGCGCTCATTGACCACCACCGGCGCACCGCCTCTTATATCGACAGCGCGGTTTTGTCCTTCCACGAGCAGAATGCCTCCTCGGTCTGCGAGCTGGTGGCGGAACTGCTGCAGGAGCTGGTGGAACCGTCCGATATCCTCAAAATCGAGGCCGACACCATGCTGGCCGGCATGGTGACCGATACCAAGAGTTTTTCCATTCGCGCGGGGGAACGCACCTTTGAGGCGGCGGCCTTCCTGCGCCGCGCCGGCGCCGATACCGAGGTGGTCAAGCGCATGCTGCAAAACGACTATGACACCACGGTGACTCGCTATCGCATCCTGGAAAAGGCGCTCATTTACCGCGAGGGTCTGGCCATTGCCGCCATCGAGCAGGAGGTACCCCGTGTCGTGGCGGCGCAGGCGGCGGACGAGCTTTTGTCCATCCGGGGCGTGGACGCTTCGGTGGTTCTGTATCCGACGGAGGCAGGCGGGGTGGATCTCTCCGCCCGCAGCATCGGTGAGCTGAACGTTCAGATACTGCTCGAAAAACTCGGCGGCGGCGGCAACAAATCCGTGGCCGGCGCCCAGCTTAAGGATATCACCGTTTCCGAGGCGCTCGAACAGCTGCACCGGGCGGTGGATGAATATTCGTTTTAATTGTCTATTATCTTCGGAGGGATTTGACAGATGAAGGTTATTTTACAAAAAGATATTCGCGATTTGGGAAAGAAAGGCGAGCTGCGTGAGGTTTCGGACGGCTACGGCCGCAACTACCTCATTCCCCGCGGTCTTGCGGTGGAGGCGACGGCCGACAATCTCAACACCATGCGTCTGAAGGAAAAGGCCAAAAAGGCCCAAATGGAGCGCGAAAAAGCTCTCGCCGCCGAGTATGCCGAAAAGCTCTCCGCCGTGGTGGTGCAGATTCGCGCCAAGGCCGGCGAGGGCGGTCGTCTGTTCGGCGCGGTTACGTCCAAGGAAATCTCCGAGCAGCTCGAAGCCCAATTCGGCATGACCATCGACAAAAACAAAATCGTCCAGGCCGAGCCGATTAAAAAATACGGCAGCTATGAGGTGCGCTGCAAGCTGGGGTACGAAATCAGCGGAATCATTCACGTGCACGTCATCGAGGCTTGAGTAATGGACGAACTGCTGGGGCGCAAGACGCCCTATTCGTCCGAGGCGGAGCAGGCGGTCATCGGTTCCATTCTGCTGGACCCCCACTGCTTTTCGGACGTAATCGAAAAGCTCCGCGGCGACGAGTTCTATTTTGAACAGAATCGAGAGATTTTTGAGACAATCTCTTATATGTATTCCCACGGCGAGGTCATCGACATCGTTACGGTTCTTGACCGGATGCGGACCCGCGGGTGTCTGAAGGACACGACGCGCCAATATGTTCTGGAGCTGGTGGATGTCACGCCGACGGCGGCAAACGTGGGGGAGTACTGCGCCATTGTTCGCGACAAGGCGCTGCTTCGCAGTCTCGGTTCGGCCAGTTCCGAAATCAGCGACACGGTCTATAAGGGTCCCGGCGACGCCGCCGAGGCGCTGGAACTGGCGGAGCGTAAAATCTTTGCTCTGCGCAAAAACCAGACCATCGGCGGTCTGGTTCCCATCAGCAATATTCTGCCGACGGTTGTCCGCAGCATCCAACAGGCGGCGGAGTCGGACCAGAGCTTTCAGGGACTGTCCACCGGTCTGCGGGATGTGGACAGCTATCTGCTCGGCATGGGTGCCGGTGACTTTGTTCTTATTGCCTCCCGCCCCGGTATGGGCAAGACCAGTATTGCGCTGAACATGGCCGTGGACGCGGCGAAGACGACCGGCAAGACCATTGCGATTTTCTCTCTCGAGATGAGCAAGGAACAGCTGGTCACCCGCATCCTCTCCTCGGAGAGCGCCATCGATAATTCGCTTTTCACCAAGGGCCTGCTCAAGGAACAGGAGTGGAAGCGTCTGACCGACGCCTGCGGTGTGCTGTCGGCGCTGGATATTCGCGTCAACGACACTCCCACCACGACGGTTTCCGAGATGAACGCGCAGTGTCGGCGGCTAGAAAATCTCGGCCTTGTGGTCATCGATTATCTCCAGCTGATGCAGGACGCCGGCAGCGGCTACAGCTGGTCCAACGAAAGCCGCACCCAGGCGGTCAGCGACATCAGCCGCATGATGAAGATTATGGCCAAGGAGCTTGGCGTGCCGGTCATTTGCTTAAGCCAGCTCTCCCGAGCCAGCGAGACGCGCCAGAATAAACGCCCCGTCCTTTCGGACCTGCGCGAGTCCGGCTCTATTGAGCAGGACGCGGACATCGTCATCGGCCTTTATCGCGAGGCATACTACAACCGTGAGGCGGAGGACCCCTTCGCGGCCGAGGCCATCATTCTCAAAAACCGTCACGGTCGCTGCGGCACCGTCAATCTGCGCTGGCAGCCGGAGTTTACCTCCTATTACGACGCCGAACAGATTGCGGACGATTATGAATAACGTGCTGTTTCTGCCGGGCGCGGTGCATATCTGCGCAGTCTCCGGCGGGGCGGACTCCGTGTTTTTGCTGCATGCCATGCGCGAGGCGGGGCTTGCGGTACACGCGGCGCATTTCAATCACCGGCTGCGCGGCGCCGAATCCGACCGGGATGAGGCGTTTGTCCGTTCGCTTTGCGACAAATGGCAGATTCCGCTTACGGTGCAATCGGCGGATGTCGCCGCCTGGGCTCGCGCGCATTCTATGGGCATTGAGGAGGCGGCGCGCTCGCTGCGATATGATTTTTTGCGGCACTTGGCGGATACGCTCCCTGCCGGGCGCATTGCCACGGCGCACACCGCGGATGACAATGCCGAAACCATGCTTCTGGCGTTAAGCCGCGGCTGCGGTCTTCGCGGTCTGTGCGGCATTCCGGAGCGGCGGGGGAATATTATCCGTCCGCTTCTGGATGTCAGCCATGAGGAAATTCTCCTCTATCTCCAACAGCATGATATCCCGCATGTGGAGGATTCGTCTAATGCGGATGTCCGCTATTCCCGCAACCGGCTGCGCCGAGACGCGGTGCCGGTTCTCCGTTCTGTCAACGGCCGCTTTGCGCAGCACTGCACCGATACGGCGCGCCTTCTGCGCGAGGACGAGCTCTATCTGACAGCGCAGGCGGAGGAATTTATCCGCGCCGGCGGTGGGCTGGACAATGTGTCCGCCAAAGCGGTGGCGGCGCTCCCGTTTTCCATTGGTTCGCGTGTTCTGCGAATTTTGTTCGACTCCGCGCTTCAAAGAAAGCATGTCCTTTCGCTTTTGCAGGCGGCGGGGGCGGGGAATGGCGCGGTGTCCTTGCCGGGCGGCACAATCCGCGTCCGGCGCGACCGCTTTGTTTGTGCCGGACCCGATACTCCCAAAGAGCCGGAGCAGCCGCTTGTGCCCGGCGAGGTCGTTGACGGGGCCGGGTACGTTGTGTCTTGTGATTTGCTTCCGTCCATGCCGAAAATTCACAACCTGTTAAACACTTTTTATCTTTCTCATGAGAAAATAAACGGGCGGCTTCTGGTTGGCCCTCGCCGGGACGGCGACGCCATCCGGCTTGATGGCCGAGGCTGCACCAAGACACTCAAAAAGCTTTTTTACGAGGCCGGCATTTCGCCGGCGGACCGGGATGGCATTCCGGTGCTTCGCGATGACAGCGGTCCGCTTGCCGTCTGCGGCTTCGGTGTCGCGGAACGCGCTGCGGCGCGGGAAGGGGATACGGTGGTTTACCGCATCTCCATTTTACAAAAAGAATTCCTTTAAGAGGAGATTATAGTATCATGCTTGAAAAAGACATCGAAACCGTCCTGATTTCGCAGGACCGGCTTCAGGCCCGTGTGACGGAGCTTGGCAGACAGATTACGGCGGATTACGCCGGCAAGGAGCCGATTTTTGTCGGCATCCTCAAAGGCTCACTCGTCTTTATGGCGGACCTGATTCGCGCGGTCGATCTGCCGTGTCGGCTGGATTTTATGCAGGTGTCCAGCTACGGCGCCGGGACGAAGACCAGCGGCGTGGTCCGCATCGTGCAGGACCTGTCCGAGAACATCGAGGGCAAGGATGTCATTATCGTCGAGGATATCCTCGACAGCGGCGTCACGCTCAGCTATTTGACCAAGTATTTCTGGGGGATGCACCCGGCCTCCGTTCGGCTCATTACGCTTCTGGACAAGCCGGAGCGCCACAAAACCGACATCAAGCCCGATTATCTCGGCTTCACAGTGCCGGATGCCTTCGTGGTCGGTTATGGTCTGGACTATGACCAGATATACCGCAATCTGCCCTATATCGGCATTCTTAAGCCGGAAATTTATAGCTAATCTGAGGTACAGAATCGAATGAACAAAAAACCGGATTCCAATAAGCGCACCAGAGAGGTCGGCATTTATGTCCTGTTGCTGATTGTCGTTCTGGCAGTGGTCTTTTCCCTTACAAACGACTCCGCGACGGAGAGTCTGACCTACTCCGAGATTATCGAACTGTTCGAAAATCGCCAGGTCGAGTCCTTTCTTGTATCGGGGGACGAGCTGTATCTGACTCTGCGCCAGCAGTATAACGGCGAGACCGAGTATTATAAGCAGCTGGCCGATGTGGACCGCTTCTTCGACGATCTGGGCGAGCTGATTCATGACCAGCTCGCGGATGGCACTCTGACGGAATACGACGAGGATGTGGGGTTCCAGGCTCCCTGGTGGCTCAGCTTCCTGCCGTATCTCATCGTTGTGGTGGTCTTCGGCGTGCTGTGGTTTGTGATGATGAACCGCGCGTCCGGCGCCGGCGCCGGCGGGGTCGCGAAGTTTTCCAAGGCCCGCACCCACACGCCGAACGAGGACTCCAAAAAGACCTTTGACGACGTCGCCGGCTGCGACGAGGAAAAGGAAGAGCTGCGCGAGATTGTCGATTTTCTCAAGAATCCCGCGGCCTTCACGGAGATGGGCGCGCGTATTCCGAAAGGTGTGCTGCTCGTAGGTCCTCCGGGCACGGGCAAAACGCTTATGGCCAAGGCCGTGGCGGGGGAGGCCGGCGTGCAGTTTCTGTCTATTTCCGGCTCGGACTTTGTGGAACTGTATGTCGGTGTCGGCGCGTCGCGCGTCCGTGACCTGTTCTCCCAGGCAAAAAAGGCGGCGCCCGCCATTATCTTTATCGACGAGATTGACGCCGTCGGCCGTCAGAGAGGCTCCGGTCTCGGCGGCGGTCACGACGAACGCGAGCAGACACTCAACCAGCTTCTGGTGGAGATGGACGGCTTTACGAACAATGCCGGCGTCATCGTGATGGCGGCCACCAACCGCGCGGATATTCTCGACACGGCTCTGCTTCGCCCCGGCCGCTTTGACCGCCAGGTCTACATCGGTCTGCCGGATATCAAGGGACGCGAGGAAATCCTTCGTGTTCATGCCCGCTCCAAGCACCTTGGCGACGATGTGGATCTCAACTCCATCGCCCGCGGCACGGCCGGCTTTACGGGCGCGGACCTCGAAAATCTCCTCAACGAGGCGGCGCTGTATGCGGTGCGCCGCAAGCGCAAGTTCATCGTCGCGGCGGACATCGAGGAGGCAATGATCAAGGTCATCGCAGGACCGGAAAAGAAATCCCGCGTTATCCCCGAAAAGGATCGTCGTCTGACGGCGTATCACGAGGCGGGTCACGCTGTGGCGTCCCATTGGCTCAAGCATGTGGACCCCGTGCACCAGATTACGATCATCCCGCACGGCGCCGCCGGTGGTATGACCATCTTCCGCCCTGTGGACGATAAGACCTTCCGTTCCCGCGGCGAGATGATGGAGCAGATTGTCATGGCGCTCGGCGGCCGCATGGCGGAGAAGCTGATGCTTGACGACATTTCCACCGGTGCCAGCCAGGATATCCGCCAGGCCAGCGACATTGCCCGCAAGATGGTCATGGTCTACGGCATGAGCGAAAAGCTCGGCCCCATCAGCTTTGACGATTCCGGCCACAGTCTCTTCATCGGTCGTGATTTCGGCACGACAAAGAGCTATTCCGACCGGACTGCCGCCATGATTGACGAGGAGGTCAAGCGTATCTTCGACGAGGCCATGGCTCAGTGCGAACAGCTTCTGACCGAGCATCGTGATGTTCTGATCGAGACCGCGGAATACCTTCTCAAAAACGAAACCATGGACGGCGAGAGCTTTGCCTACTTCTGCGACCACCGTCTGATGCCGGAGGACACCGCGGCAACAGAGTCTGCCGCAGAGCAAACATCGGCCGAATAATCCGGCTCTATTTTTGCCACGGTTAGATTTTTGTCTTTCGTGTTCAGGTATTTTATGATATCATACATAATGTTTCCTTCCCTTGGTGATTTGGCACATATTTCATCTTAAAGGAAGGAAAAAAGAGAGGCAAGCCGCTTTTTGGGCTTGTCTCTCTTGTTTCATTTGACGAAGATGGCTTTTGTCCCTACTTTCAGCCCCTATTGAAAGACCCTACTAATCCTTGACCCTGCTCAACTTCGGATATACCAGGAATCAGATCATCCAGATGGGAACAATGTAATTGTCCCGGTCAAGGGCGGAAAGCTCCGGCTTCATGCACAGGATGGCTCCTTTCCCCCTTGGCGTGGACGAGCGGTCAAGAAGGTGAAAAACTCCTGTCAGTTCCGTGCCGGGGTTTGCGGTCTTTTTAATTTCAATCGGATTGAGCAGACCGTCATGCTCCAGAACGATATCGATCTCCTTTGCGTCCTTGTCGCGATAGTAATACATAAACGGCTCAAGTCCGCTGTTCAGATAACTCTTGCGTATCTCGGATACAACATAGTTTTCGAGAATCGCACCGTTCATTGCGCCGCTTTCCAGCGTTTCGGGACTGCTCCATTTGGTCAGGTAGCTGACAAGACCCGTATCATAGAAATACAGCTTCGGAGTTTTGACAAGTCGCTTGAGCATATTGTTGGAATAGGGATGAAGATAGAAGATGATTCCAAGTGTCTCCAGAATGCCCAGCCAGTCCTTCGCCTGCTTCTGATTGATATCGGCAT